>RCMY010001037.1_pt1 | contig 26481 bp, 22 predicted proteins | sample 2041341 | NCBI WGS metagenome assembly RCMY01 (sample SAMN09708234, study PRJNA481090) | Marine sediment metagenome, whole genome shotgun sequencing project.
TATACCAGTTTCACCCCGCCGCTGAAAAGCATTTGCGCGTGATCGGCTGATTTTGGTTTCGTCACAGTCATATTTCCCGCTGTCAGCGTCCCCATAGGGGTTCGTGCAATAACGGTTCCGGGGGCCTCAAGCGACAGTTCCGACATCTTTGCCAGCAGCACGTCGGTATCGATCCTGTAGCCCATGGATGTGTTGATGGTAACCGCGCCGGAAAGCTCGGCAAGGTCGCTTGCAATATCCACCATGGCAAGGCTGGCCTGCATTTGCAGTTTGGCCCCCTGCGCCGTTTCGATCCGCGCAATTACGTTTTCGGCGCGGTTGCCACCGGTGCGGCCATAGGGCGTGGTCAGTTTCGTCGCCGAAAAAGAAACCAGATCGCCGTCAGCAGTACTGCCGGAAAAGAACGGGCCGGTAATTTGCTGGTCGCGCAGGCGGTCCTGTATCTCTTTGTCGGCAAAGGGGATCGGCGCTTGGTTATCATTGCCGCGCGAAATCAGGAACAGTGTAGAAAGCAGCGCGAGGGCGGCCACCGGCAACAGCACTTTCAACAAGGCGACAGTGCGCGAATAGCGGTCGCCTGATTTCATCTGTCAGATCCGGTCATGTGTGGGCAAAGATGTCCGTTTCGGGCCATCCTGCAAGGTCCAGCCGCGCGCGCATGGGCAGGAAGTCAAAACACGCTTGGGCAATCTCCATGCGTCCTTCGCGTGCGAGCATTTCGTTCAGCGCAGCGCGTAGGAGGTGAAGATACAACACATCGGACGCGGCATAATCTATCTGCGCTTTCGTCAGTTCGGCAGCACCCCAATCGCTCGATTGCTGTTGTTTCGAGATGTCGACGCCCAGAAGCTCTTGCAACAGCTTCGCCAGACCGTGCCGATCAGTATAGGTGCGCACCAGACGGCTTGCGATCTTGGTGCAATAGACCGGTGCTGCCACCGCGCCGAAGGCATTGAGCAATGCGGCAATATCGAAGCGACCGAAATGAAAAAGCTTGAGAACATCGGGGTTTTCGAGGAGGCGGCACAGGTTTGGGGCCTCTGTCTGGCCCTTGGCGATCTGGATCAGGTGGGCGTTCCCGTCGCCGTTCGAGATCTGCACGACGCACAGCCGGTCGCGGTGCGGATGCAGCCCCATGGTTTCGCAATCGATTGCGACCATCGGCCCAAGGTCAAGCCGGTCGGGCAGGTCGTTCTGGTATACGGTGTTTGTCATGGAACGCTCTATACAGGGACGGCAGGCAGGTGGAAAGGTGCGCGCGCCTAAGACGGTAGAATACTGTTTGGCCGGGGTCTTGGAAAGCGTTCAAGCAAGCGGTTCACGAGGATGTGGCATTGGTGGCCCTCCCATTTGTCGGGCAAAAGGCTGCACGGCAGGGGCGGATGGCGCAGAATGATGCGACGCCAGTTATGCACGATCAGACAGCGCAGTACGGCCAGTTGAAGGTTACTCAAATGCGCACCGTTTAATTTCTTGTCCACAGACTGGAGAACGGGCAGCAGCGCGCGGTACTCGTCTGTGTGCATCGTCGGGGCGATCTGTGTCCCCAGCCACACAGGTACATCGCCGCCCTGTAACACCACCACGTTTTTCGGGGCAATGGCCGCACCCGCGCCAAGATAGACTCGCGGCATCAGATGAGCAAAGCCGCGTTCAAGCATATTCCCTGACGGGATGCTGTCAGTGTCTTTGAGTATTACCAGTTGCCAGCCCCCGCCGGAAGGCAGGGGGGATGCATAGATGCGCGCGCTGGCTGTGGCACTTTGCGCGCGGCTTTTCTGGGTCAGTGCATGCCGGCGGGTGCGACCGATCTTTTCCGATGTGATCCATCCTTCATTGCGCAGTCTGTGAAGGGCTACGCGCACCGCTTCGGGCCGCACTTGCAATTCGGTCATCACCGCCGACAGCGTCAGCCCGTCGATGGTGGTGCCGTTTTCCTGCGCCAGATCGCCAAACAGTGTGACGATCAACGACCATACCCGGTGATTGCCTAGCGCAAGAAGCGCCTGTGTCGTTTGCTCGAAGGGGTCGGATGCCATGAACGGTAAACTCGCGCCGGTAATATTGGATTAATATAGTAGGTTGGCGCCATAGCGCCAGCGCGGCGCGCTCTGGCCCGAAAAACATGCGGCTATCCTATCAGCACGCGCATGGTGGGGCGGGCGGTTAGCGATTCGCTAGGATAAGATCGAACGACCGGAGAGGGCCGCTCCCTAATCGAGGACAGTTTAGTATTTAGGCTTCAAATTAGTGCTATCGACCTGTCCAGATACACTACATTTCGGTAGTGTCCCGGGACGTGGTGTAAATTGTTCTCCGGCTGGGCCTTGAGCCGGTTTGCAGGGGGGGGCGATTTTCGCCGGACTCATATTGTTATCCTCGCAGATGGCGGCGACGGTTGCCATTGTCATGTAGCGACATGAGACCGACCACTCGTCGTTTGTTCCAGCATCAGCGCACCGACAAGGCGCCTGATGGCTGGCTCGGTGGGGAAATTACCGACGACATTGGTGCGACGCTTGATCTCTTTGTTCAGGCGTTCAAGCGGGTTGGTAGAGTGGATTTGCCGCCAGTGAGTCTGTGGGAGTTCGCACCGGACCGCGCAGCGGCAAACCGTCTGGGGGACGGTTTGAGGCAAGAACGGGCGGAGCCCCTTGTAGGCCAGGACATCGCCTTCACCAAGTCATCCACCGAGCGCGTCGAGACGCCCTGATGTAGGCTTCCGGTATCACCGCCGTCATGGCCTTTTCAAAAGCGCGACGGGGCTCTAGCAACTCGGGAAATACGACCCTTTCCGCAGTTTGGGAGTTTGAATACCGACCGTCCCGGCCCGGGCCTCCCAGCGGCGCTCGCGATATCCGTTCCGGTGGTTGACCCGGTGGGCCGCGCGTTCATGTGCCTGCGCGCCGCACAATTGGTCCACATCCAATGCCATCAGCCGATCGGCGACGAAACCCAGCATCTCAGCTAGGATTTGGGGGTCGGACGCCCCCAAAAGAGCCGCTTTCAACGCCGCTTTTTCTGATATCATGTCCTTGACCATGGGTGATCTCCTCGATCAGTACGTCAGGTTGCAACCCCAACCCTACCCGAGAACGTCCATGGTCGCCCGGCATCCCGCGTGGGCTTCGGATGAGCTAGGCATGGCTCCGCTCAGCCCCGAGCTACCGTTGGATTTCACCAATCCTAGGGGAACAAACTACATTTCCCCGTTGGGCTTTGCTCGACGCTGGATCTTGCTCAGGTACTCAACAAATTTCTCGGAAGTATCGAGCTGCGAAGCCACTGCCCCCTTCGGGCCAGACGGTTCGTCTGCACCATGGCAAAAAAGATGCACAGGGTTGTCCATTCCACGAAGGAGGGGTGCCCCGCGTCCCCTGCAATCCAGACCCGGAAAAGCGGTAGGATTGGCAACACGGCAATCCATTCGGGGCGAGAGGACAAGACCCAGTATCCCGGCTGTGTTGCGACCCGCAGTGCAAAGATGATCCAGCCCACAGCGACCGCTAGATAGACAAAGACCACCAACAGAAAAGCCAAAATTCCAGCATGCATCCAGGCCCCCAAGAACAGGTTGTGCACCGGCTGACCTTTGAACTCTCCCATGCCGGATCCAAGCCATGGATGGGCTTCGATCCGCTCTAACGCCCAAGCGTATTGCTCTAACCGCTTACCCGAGGATGCGTCTGAAAACGACAGGCGGTCCTCGATTAACCCGATCGACGCCGTGTCCATCGATACTACCAGAAATCCGGTAATAATGATTCCGATGAAGGCGACACTCTTGAGGATAAATTCGGGCGTGCTGTTCACGCCGGAGCGCAAAGTCCCGATCCAGGCCGCCAGAGGCAGGCCAAGCGCTGCAATCATAAGAACCGAGCGGGTGTTGAGGATCACCAGAACGAACAGGGCCAGCAGGGTGATCAACCGGCCAACCTGATCGTTGCCGCCGCCTTGGTGTCCGGCGCGCAGCAGAAATACCGCCGTGAGGATTGCCACGGCGACGACGTTCTTGTCCGCTGCCTTGGCCTCGGATCCGCTGGCGGCAACCAATTGAAACAGCTCCCTGAGGAAATGGTAAAATACAAAGTTCAGGTCGCCTGTGGACAAGAAATGCCGGATTACGATGCCCCAGCCCAGCCCGATCTGGCGCGCCAGCACCTCCGTCAGCACGAGGAACCCGGCAATGGCCAGCATCCCGCTGCGACGCAGTACCCGGGGGTCTCCCGATGTCGCCAGAATCCCGAGGGCCACGACGCACCCGCAAGTCAGAAAGAAGATCTGGCGCAGCACTACTCCCTTCCCGGAGCCCCCTGCCAGTCCCACATATAGAATTACAAGGTAGAAAACATAAGCCACCAACCAAGGCGCGAGCGCCGTAGGCAGATGGCGCAAACCCACCGCAAAAGCCGAAGGGAAGAAGCAAAGCAGCAACCCCAGTACCATCGCCAGTACGTAAGGTGCCTGCAAATTGAACCCTCCAAGCGAGGTGATATGCACCCACGTCAGCGGTAGAGCGCCGATCACCAAAATCAGAGTGCCGGGCAGGATCCAGCGTACCGCCGTTGGTGCCTGGGCCAGTGTCATGCCCGCCAATCTTTGAACGCTGCGCCTCCCGCCCGTCGGTCACGCAGGTTGATAAGCTTGCCCCGCTTCAGGCGTCTCCCGGTATAGAGGCCATAGGTCGAACCCAGACCGATATCCGCGTCCGGCGGGCAGTCGTTCATCACCACCGCTGCAATCTTTGCCCTGGGCAGCCGCTGGAAACTTCGCATCGCCTGAGCACGCAGGGTGACGCCCCAGCGGACGACGAAAAGCACTTGGTCGCTGTGCTTGGACAGGATCGTACAGTCAGCGATATAGGCCACGGGCGGGCCGTCGATGACGATAAGATCATAGGCGTCGCGGGCAAGCTCGAGGAATTTTGCGAGGTTTGGGGATTCAAGCGCATTCAGGGGGGTCTCGGTTTCACTGCCTGCAGGCAGGATGTCGAACACCCCATCGCCCATAATGTCAGGAGCTTGCCATGGGCTGCCGGTCAATACATCTGCAAAGCCGGTGCCACCTTCAAAGCCAAACTTCTGCGATAGACCGGCCCGGCGCATATCCGCATCGACCAGAAGCACGTTCTGCCCTGCTGCGCTAGCCGACAGGGCGATGGAGGCGGCGATGGAGGTCTTGCCCTCTCCCGCCACACTCGAGGTGACCAGAAAGACCGGCGCGCGTCCGGCTTCGGCACTTGCCGAGAACAGCATGTAGCGCAAAACCGACACTGTCTCGCTGAAGGCGGACAGAGGGTCATCTTCGATGATCCCTGGAATGTCCTGATTTTTCAGATGGGGGATCTGGGCACGCACTTGCGTGTTCAGCAGCGTCTCGACCTGCTGCGCAGAGCGCAGCGAGGTGTCCATGGCCTCACGCGCCAGTGCTATCAAGACCGCGATGCCGCATCCCATCATAAAGCTGATGATGGTGAATATCTTCACCTGCGGATAGTAGGGATTGATCGGAACCGTGGCCGATGTAACCATCTGGGTACCGCTGGTGGTGAATGATTTCAACTCGGCCGCCAGCCCGGCATTATCCAGATAGCGCTGGTATTGCTGGCGAAAGACTTCTGCCACCCGCTCCAGCTGGCGCAATCCGACACTGATCTGGGTCTCGATCTTGGATTGCCCGCCGGCCTGAGACAGCGCCTCGGTCAGCAGCGCAGTGCGGCTTTCCAAGGTCGAAACCTCGTTTTTCAGGGTTTCGACGATGCGCGTGACCTCACTGTCGAGCTGGCGCCGGGTCGCCGCGTTTTGCTGGCGTATTTGCTCCAGACGCGGGTTTGAAGCGTTCGAATTCGTGTCGAGATCACGCTCGCGCAACTCAAGCACCAGAAGCTGATTGCGCAGTTCGGTGACCATTTCCGAATTCTGCACTTCGGGCAGGCTGAGAATGTCGCCGCCGCCGTCCCTCACTGTGCGGGCTCGGTCGAGGGCAGCGGCCTTCTGGGCCAGATCCGCGCGCGAGCGGATCAGCTCGGCGTTGACTTCGGTCAACCGCTGGTCATTCAGCGACAGGTCGCCGGCGTCGTTGAACAGCCCGTTTTCGATACGGTAGGAGGTCACCGCCTCCTCGGCCTCGGTCAATTGCTGGCGCAGCGCATCGGCGCGAATGTTGATCCAGTCACTGAATGCGCGGGCAGCGCTCTGACGCTGGTTGAGAAGGATGTCGACATAGGTGTCGGCGACCAGTGCCGCCGTACTCTGGGCCAGACCGGAAGAATTGGCGCGCACGGAGATGCTGATGACGTTGGTTTCGCCCTCACGGCTGACGGTCATCACTTCGGCCAAGATGCTTTTGGCGGCCAGAGTGGCCATATCGGGGGCGCCATCTGGCAGGCTGCGAACGCCTGGTGTCGGTCCGAGCACTTTAGTCTTCAAGCGCCGCAGTTCGCGCAGGATCACATTTGCCGGTTTGGGTTGGAAGAAGGGTATCTCGGTCAGGTTCCCAAGCTCGACGACCTTGATCAGGGTATCGTCGGCCTTGATGAGCAGGATCTGTCCCTCGACAAAGCCGGTCTCGGGCGCAATCAGAGGGTTGGCTTCGGCTTCGATCGGGCTTTGGAAGGGGGGATCGACCATCAGTTGGACGGAGCTTTTGTAAAGCCGTTCCATACGCTGTGTGATCGCGACGGTGAGCACGGCGCAGCCAAGGCCAAACACCAAGATCAGCCATACGTGGCGACGCAGGAACTTGAGCGTCTGGCGAAAGACCTCGGATAGCGACGCATCGTCGGGCATCCGAGCGCCTTGAGGGGCAGAGCCGCCCTCTCTATCAGCCACGCCTGTCATTGGCCTCTCTTTCGAAAGATGACTGATATGGTCTGAAACATCAGCAAAAAGTCTCCGATAAAGTTTGCCGTTGTGAAATAATGCGCGTCCATCTCGACACGTCGTTGATAATCGACATTGTCATTGCCGCGCCCGTGAACCTGCCAAACGCCGGTCATGCCCGGTCGCAATGCTAGATACTTAGGTAAATCACTGTCGTATTTTTCCAGTTCGGCCTCGGTAACAGGGCGCGGGCCAACCATGCTCATGTCGCCGTGGATCACATTGAACAACTGGGGTAGCTCATCCAGGCTTGTCGCGCGTAACCATTTCCCTGTGAAGGTGATCCGGGGGTCGTCTTTAAGCTTATGGTGCATCTCCCACTCCCGCGCCGCAACGGGGTCGCTCTCCAGCAGTGCCGCCAGTTGCGCAGGGGCGTCTTTGCGCATCGTGCGGAATTTCAAACACTGAAAGCGGCGCCCATTCAATCCGATCCGTTCGTGCCTGAAAAAAGGCGATCCTCTGTCCATCGCGACAAGCAGAGCCAAAACCGCCATCAGCGGCGCCGCCGCCAACAGTCCGGCGCTGGCCAGAGCCACATCAATGGGTCGCTTTCCGTACGAGAGGTAATGTCCTTGGAAATTCGAATGATCACGCACAGGAGCACATGCATAAGTTGCCATTGTGGTTTCTTCATGTCGCTCTTGTGTCATAAAAGAGCCCCCAGCTCAAAAGTCGTCGCATTGAAATAGCAGTCGTTTGCAAATTAGAATATTTGTACTGAATTTATCTCCCAAATTATAGTAATCCGTTTAGCCGGATCGGGTTTTCTTTGCCGACTCTTTGAAGAAGATGGAATTTCCCGGGACAATCGCCGGCTATGGGTTTGATTGTCGCTTTTGAGCGCACAGTAAAAAATTGATGCGACCAAACGCTATTTGGCAACTCGGTAGCTCACCCATGTTGCACACTATGATTCGGCCCGTATAACCCAGCGCAACCAAAGCGTCTGGCGCTGCTACCTCTAATTGCGTTGCCGCCGCACCCGGCCGGTATCGTGCGCCCATCGCTGGGACATTGGTATTGCCGATCTGGCCAGCGAGACGGGCCGGGGAGGGGCGATTGAGGGGATGTTGTGCGGAACCGAGCTTAGCTGGCCCGCGCGAGCATTCCGCCATAGATCTCCAAAAGCCGCGCGAGATGGCGTTCGGGCGCCATGGTTCTGGCAAGGGCGTCATCGTCGAAGGGGGAGAGGGTGGCGACACGGCGCAACCCCTCGGCCAGCGCGGTCACCGTGGGCGTGGCATAGATCACGCCGTTTTCGCCATCCCGGACCACTTCCGCCGCAGCACTCCAGGCGCCGCATACCACCGGCAGCCCACGCACCAGCGCCTCGATCGGGACCAGAGGCTGGCCCTCATACCAAAGGCTCGGAAACACAAGGGCGCGGGCGCGGGCCAGATGGGTTTGCACCATGTCCGGGGCGAGCCAGCCGGTGATCTCGGCGTCGGGGTTGGCGGCGTGAATTGCTTCGGCTTCGGGACCGTCACCGACGAAGGTGGCGGGTACGCCGAGTTGCCGCGCCGCCTGTGCAAAGGCCAGCCCGCCTTTCTCCGGCGCCAGACGCCCGACAAAGACGAAGCGGTCATTGGCCGGCGCATTGATCCGCTCGCCTCCTACAGATACCGGGTTGGGCAAAGCATGCAGGCGGGCAGTGTCGGGCAGGTAAGGTCGCATCGCCCGAACCTGGGTTTCTGAAATATAAGCGATATCGCTCAGTCCCTTGGGCAGCCGCCCCGGCCCCCGCGCGACGGCCCCGCGGGCCAGACGCCAGATTTTGTGCGACAGATGGCGGGAATCGCAGTCCGTCGTAATGCAACTGGCGGACAGGGGACGGCGGGTGCAGATCTCGCGACGGCGGTAGTCGAAGAAGCCCCCGTTGGGGCAGGCCAGAAAGTATTCGTGCATCGTATAGAGCACGGGTACGTCCCCCGACGCCAACGCGCGGCCCACTGACGGGGACAACGCCTTGGCCCACCCGTGGCAGTGCAGGACGCTGGTGCCTGGTTCGAGCTTTGCGATTTCAGTGCGCAGAGCCCGAAGCGCGGCGACGTTCCACAGCCCGCTCAACATCGCGTTCAGGCGGTTGGGGTTGTCGATCAGGGTGCGCTGTTCCAGACAGACAACCCTGATGCGGGGGTGGTTCAGCAACGGTGTGACCGGTCCTGCCGCTGCAAAGAAGGTGACTTCCAGTCCTGCCTCGGCAAGAAGCAGCGCCGAGTCGATGGCAACCTTGGCCTGTCCGCCATTGATATCAGCGAAATCGCCCACGATCAGAACGTGTTTGAGGGTATTGCTGCTATGTTCGTTGCTCAAAGCTTTTCCACAACTGCGATTTCAAGGCTGACTTACTCTAATCCGATAATGAACCGAAGGTAAATCGACGTCTCGTCACGACCTCCATGTGCTCACCTGCGCCCCGTGCCGTGCAAAAAAACCTATAGACCTCACCGTCGCACTTCGCCCAGAATGCCGCTACCTGTGCGCAATCCGGCCAGTGGAGAAAGTCATGGACCAACATCTGACGCAAATCTTCAACGCATGGGCGGGCCGGTCACCGGGTTTCGACCTGGTCCTGGACTTCATCCAGGGGTCCTATCTGGTGAAGGGCCTCTTTGCGGTTTGCATCCTGGTGGCGCTTTATACTGCGCGGGGTGGCGATGCGCAGGCGCGGCGGAACAATGTCTTTGTGACGCTGATACTGGTTTTCGCCGGACTGTTTCTGGCACGGATAATGCAGATGACATTACCGTTCTCGCCCCGCCCACTGCACACTGAAGGGATGGATTTGGAGTTCATCTCGAGGTTAAAGGAGGGTGTACTAAAGCACGACAGCAGTTTTCCCAGTGATCACGCAGTAATGTTTTTTACCATCGCCGCCAGCGTCCTGATGTACGCGCGCACGGCGGGGTTGATCCTGTTGAGCCATGCCGTTTTCATTATCTGCCTGCCCCGACTGGTGCTTGGCTTTCATTGGAGTTCGGACATTCTCGCAGGAGCGGTGATCGGTGTTGCGCTGGCGGCTCTGTTCCAACGTAGGCTGGCGGACCGGCTGGGGCGCTCCGGACTGGAATCGTTTCGCGAACGCCATCCCTCGATCTTCTATTTTCTCTTCTTTGCCGTCCTTTGTGAAACCGCTACCATGTATCGTGGCAGCCGCCATATCATCAGTACGCTAGGGGATGTGGCAAAATTGGTATTCTGAGGGGTGGGGCAGTGATAACACCGGAAGCGGACAGAGGAACGGGTGCCACTAGGGGCAGGGGTGCACAGGGGCGCGGGTCCACCGCGCTGTCGGTGACCCTTGCCATTGCTACCACGGGGCGGGCGGACATTTTGCGGCAGACCCTAAGCCATCTGGCCGGGCTCTATGATCGGCCCAACCGCGTTGTGATCAGCATAGCTGCTTGCGACGACATAGACACCGCTGCCTTGCCCCCATTGCCCTTCCCGCTGGAGGTGCTGCACGCTCCGAAGGGGGCCAGCCACCAGCGCAATGCTGTTCTGGCGCAGAGCGGAGACAGCGATTTAATTCTGTTTCTGGACGATGACTTCCTGATCGCCGAAGGTCACGTAACAGCACTTCGTCATCTTTTCGAGCGCCATGACGACGTGGTAATGGCCACGGGCCGGGTTTTGGCCGACGGTATCCATGGTCCCGGCTTGACCCATGCGGAGGGGCGTGCCGTCTTGGCTCAGGCGACGATGCAGCCCCTTTCCGATGCCGCACCACAGGATGTTTATTCGGTCTACGGCTGTAATATGGCGATCCGTTGCGCCACCCTGACCGAGCACCCTGAAACCTTCGATGAGAGACTGAAGCTCTATGCATGGCTTGAGGACATGGACCTGTCCCGTCGCATGGCGCAATTCGGGCGAATCGTTTGTGACGAAAAACTGCTCGGCGTCCATTTGGGCACCAAAACGGGCCGTTCTGCAGGATTGTTTCTGGGGTACTCGCAAATCGCAAATCCGGTCTATTTAATGCGCAAGGGAACTGTGACCCCAGGTCCGGCTTTGAAACTGATGACACGTAATATCCTTGCCAATCTTGGAAAGTCGCTCCGACCGGAACCTTGGGTCGACAGGCGCGGTCGGGCGCGGGGCAATCTTCTGGCTCTATTTGATCTGCTGCGTAGACGTTGCGCGCCAGAGCGCATTCTTGAGCTGCGCTAAACCTCAGCCGTGGACAGTGCCCCCCTCCTGGCTCAAGATAGGACAAAACGGAGCGTAGGTTCTCCCCAGCCCCCGGAGGACAGCGTGCCCACACTTTCGCCCCCACCATCTGTCGGCATGCGCAAGCTTATGGGCTGGGGGATTTTGGGGCAGATCACCTATGTCACCTGTCAACTAATCACCCTTCTGGCTCTGACCCGGTTCGCCACGATTGAACAGGTCGGCGTGTTCGGTCTGGCCTCGGCGGTGGTGACGCCGGTATTCTTCTTTTTCGATCTGAATATGCGGGTCAACGTTGCGTCATCAGGCGAGGCCGAGTACGGTTTCCATGATTTCCGTACCCTTTTGTCGATCTCGGTTGTGGCGGGGCTTTGCCTGATAGGGGTCATCGGACTGGTGGGGCTGTCGGGCAGTGCGCTGACGATCCTGCTGATCCTGGGCGCCACCAAAGCCGCCGAGACGCTGTCAAACTTTTCCTACGGGGTGTTTCAGCGCTTTGACAGGATGCACATCGTGGCGCGATCGGTGATGCTGCGCAGTATCGGAGGCACCGGGTTCTTTGTGCTCCTACTGGCCTGGGGTGCTGCGGTCGAGATCGCCTTTTTGGCACAGTTCGCGGTTTGGAGCGCGGTCGCCGTCGGGATCGACCACCCCGGTGCCCTCAGGTTGTGGCGGATCCAAGGCGGGCGCGAGGGGCGCTCTTGGGGACGGATTCTGACTCTGGCCAAGGAGTCCCTCCCCTTGGCGCTGAACGGGCTGCTGTCAGCGCTGCAGGGCAATGCGCCGCGCTATGTGATTGCGTGGCTGCTGGGCGTGGTTGCCTTGGGGCAATTCACCGTGGTCGGTTATGCAATGCAGGCGATTTCCACGGTGGCTATGGCGGCCACGCAATCGCTTATCGCCCAAATGCGCGGTTTGATTGATGCGGGAAAACAGCGCGCGCTGCGCCATACATTGCGCCGTCTGTTAGGCGGACTGGTGGTGTTTTCAGTGATCGGCGTGACAGTCAGCGCAGTGCTGGGTGATTGGATAGTGGAGCGGCTATTCGGGTCGAATTACGCTGATTTGGGCGGGCTTTTGGCGATCTGCGTGTTGGCGGCGGGACTTCGGGCGGTGGTACTGGTGCTGCAGATGTGTCTTTTGGCGGCGCGCCACTTTGCGCGGAATCTCCTGATCCGGGCAGGATCGGCCAGCCTGATGCTGGTGGCCTGCGGTTTGGGCGGACTTCAGGGGGGGCTGACCGGTGTCGCCTGGGGCATGTGCGCAGCTTTTGTGCTCCATATTGCGGCGCTGGCCCTGGCGGTGCGTCCGCTAGGCGCAGCAAAGCCAATGGAACGATAGACAAGGGCCACCCTTACGCCTAACTCTGGATTGCGTCGCGCGGTCGGAGTACCGAGCGTATCGGGGATGCAACAGAGCCGAAAAGGATGCGAAGCTTGGACACAATAGGAGGGGTAAGACGGCTGAACCAAGCGTTCCTGAATCGCGTTGCACCACAGCGGTTTGTGTTTCATCATGTTCCGAAGTGCGGCGGAACGTCGGTAGCGCGGGCTCTGCGCAAACGGTATCTCACCAGCCAGGCGACTGTGAAGCCAGAACCCAGCTTTCGCGCCTTTCAGGCCTTCAGCGGACGCGACGACACTGACGGTATGCTGGTAGACGTGATCGATCTGCGCAAGCAGATGATGCTTTATCTGCTCTATGACGACGTGCGCTGTGTGTCGCTCCACGTACCCTTTTCGGACATTGCCTATCGCCTGTTTCACGATCGATACAAGTTCGTCACCATCCTGCGCGATCCGGTAGAGCGCTTTGTCTCCCACTACAACTGGAGCAGTCGGCGCCCGGGCTCCCACGGTTACATCTCCGAGGATTTCGATACGTTCCTGACCACCGGAAGGGCTCGACGCTTGGGTGCCGAATACGTCGAGATTTTCGCTGATCTGCCGAACGAGGCAGACATTTGCACACCAGAGGCAGTAGAGACGGCATTGAAAAACCTGAAAAAATTCGATGTCGTCGGGCGTCTGGACGATCTGGGCGGCTTTTCTGACGCGCTGTTCCAAGAGCTCAGAATCCGCGTGCGCATTGGCCATGAAAACAAAGCCCATAAAAGTCGCAGTTTCGTGGCGGGAACCGATCTGGGCGCTGAGCAAATCCGTATGCTGGACGAAATCTGCGCTCCCGACATCGCTGTCTGGGAGGGTATCTTTGGCCCCCGCTGAGGAGCCTCAGCCCGCTAACCGCTTCCCGATCAAGCGCACCGCCGCCAATGGCAGTTCAGGCATCAGATTGACTGCACAGCTACGCCGCAAAAGATCCAGCGTGCGGGGGCAATCGTCTGTCTGGCGCGTGGGCTCCACTTCCGCCCAAGCCCAAGGATTGAAGGCGGGATGGAACGTCTGACGGGCGAGAATAGGCTGCCATTCGGTGTACACATGTTTGGAGTTATCGAACAACCGGCGCACACCACGCTGACGGGCAAAGGCGATTGCCGCCTCTTCGGTGTCGAATGTCAGGGCCAGTCCGAGGCCTCCAGTGGAATCGTTCTGCGGAGCGACGGGAAGACCGGCATCTCCTAGAATCCGCTCCAGCAACTCAGCGCGGGCGCGCATCCGTCTGACCCGTCGGCGCAAGCGTTTCAACTGCACCCCGAGGATCGCGCCCTGAATTTCGCTGATGCGGAAATTGCCACCCAGGAAGATGGGTGTGTTCCCGTTCTGGGCTGTGGCCTGTGCCCCGTCACGAAAGTTGATGCCCATATCATGGGCGTTCATAGAGCGCGCGAAAAGCGCGGGATCGTTGGTCAGGATCGCGCCGCCTTCGCCACAGGTCATGTTTTTGTGCTGGTTGAAGCTGAACACGCCGATATCGCCGATTGTACCACAGGCCTGCCCGCGATGGCGCACACCGACCGCTTGGGCGGCATCCTCGATTACGATCAGCCCCGCAGAACGCGCAACACGCATCAGGTTGCCCATGTCGCAGGGCCGATTGATCATGTGCACGGGGATCACCGCACGACTGCGCTTGGTTATCTTGGCCTCCAAGTCGGCAACGTCCATCGTGAGGCTTGTGTCGATTTCGACCAGAACCGGCACCGCCCCCACCTGAAGGACGGCCGCCGCCGTTGCCATCCATGTATAGGCCGGAACCAGCACCTCGTCGCCGGGCCCGATCCCGCAGGCTTGTAGCGCACAAAACAGCCCCGCGGTGCCGCTACTGACGGCGAGTGTATGATCCGCGCCGGTAAAGGCCGCCAGATCCCTTTCGAACCGCACGCAGGTGCCCAGTCCGCCCACGTCGGTACGCAACAGGTGTCCATTGGCGAATACACGCCCGATAGCAAACCACTCGCGTAGACCGGGTCTTATCATAGCGTTGCCTGTAAAAAATCGTTGGAGGCGCGGGATTACGTATCATGAATTTGTTCTTTATGAATGTTACTGGACGAAAAAATTCCCCTTCTGTCAAGCTGTTGCACGTGCTTTAACTTGATGAATAGCGATCCCGCCGGAGTGTGCAGATGCCGATACACAGCCTGAACGACCCCGATGGCCTCCCCGTTGATATGGCCGATATAGCCATTGTGGGGGCGGGTGCCTGCGGGCTGACTTTGGGGCGGGCCTTGTCGGGCTGCGGGCTGAAGGTGGTAATTCTGGAAAGTGGTGGGCTTGATGAAACGCCTGCCTACGAAGCGTTAAACGCTGTCGAACTGGCCGAGGGCGCAGTCCAACCCGCCGAGGCTGTGCTGCGCGACCGATATCACCGGACGCTGACCAAGCTATGGGACGGGGCAAACCAGCCCTACGGTGTGCGCTGCCGCGGACTTGGTGGGTCCACGCAGGCTTGGGCCGGAAAATCTGCACCGTTCGAGCCGTTCGACCTCGTGGAGCGGGACTGGGTGGCGCTGTCAGGCTGGCCGGTCAGCGCCGAAGCACTTGCTCCCTACGTGGAACAGGCCTCCGAGGTCTTGAATTTGGGGCCCCGGATATATGACGAGACGCTCTGGGAGCGGATGGGCCGCCGAACACCCAAACCGGCGCTGGACGGAGGAGCCTTTTCAACACGGTTCTGGCAGTTCGCCCGCTCGCGCCGCACCGCTACAGACATCATGCGCTTCGGGGACGATTTCCGCGCCGCGCCGCCGGCGGACGTACATGTATTGACCGATGCTACCGTGACCCAGATTCTGAGCACCGAAAACGGGCGGGTCTGTACCGGGGTGGAGATGACAAGCCTGTCGGGGCGACGGGTTGTTCTGCGCACCCGCGCCTGCGTGCTGGCCGCCGGAGCGATCGAGAATGCGCGCCTGCTTTTGCTGTCGCGCGACGCAGGGCACCCGGGATTGGGCAACGAAAATGATTGCGTGGGGCGTTATCTGATGGACCATCCAACCGCAACCGTGGCCCGTGCCGATCCTGCACAGATCACCGACATGGCGGCCCGGTTCGGGCTGTTCGGGCTGCGTGCGGAAAAGGGCACGCACATCTACATGCACGGTCTGGTATTGAGCGAGGCTCACCAGCGCGCCGAAAAGGCATTGAACGGGGCTGTCTTTGTCACCGAAGAACGCGCGCCCGACGATCCCTTTTCGGCTCTGGGCCGTTTGGTCCGCCGTCGCAGCAAGGCACCGCTGAGCGATATATTTTCCGTGGCGCGCAGTCCAGTGCGACTTGCGCGCGGGGTTGGCGCGCGGACGCTTGAGCGTGGGTATCTACCGGCCCCGCTGGCGCGCCTGACCGTTGATGTGGCCTTGCGGTTTTTTCCCAATGCGGTGGCCCGGGATTATCGGTTCGGCAAGCTACCGCTGAAGCTGGCGGGGCTGCGGTTCGAGGCGACGACCGAACAGCCCCCTCTGGCCGAGAACCGCATTACCCTATCCGAGAACCGCGATCCGTTGGGTCTGCCCCGGGCACATGTCGCGTGGACACCCGGGACGGCGGCGCGGGCTAACCTGCTGCGCATCGGCCTCCAGCTGGGCGAAAGCTTTACGGCAGCGGGTTTGTCAGCCCCTTTGCCGGAACCTTGGGTCAAAGAGAAACGCCCCGAGGCGGCGGTCGCTATTGATTTGGGCCATTCGATGGGCAGCACCCGAATGTCCGACGATCCTCGTACAGGGGTGGTGGATGCGGAATGTGCCGTGCACGGCGTGAAGAACCTTTTTATCGCCGGGGGGTCGGTGTTGCCAACCTCGGGTCATGCCAATCCGACACTCATGATTCTAGCCCTCAGTTTGCGCCTTGCCGATACGTTGCGCCAGCGGTTTGCCCAAATGCCCGGGACCCTGTGAATGTGAGACGGCTCGGCAAAGCTGAACGATGTGCAAATATTTACGCAAACCCGAGAAATGGATGCATGATCAGTCAAGTGTAACAAATTAAATCGACTGTGGCTCTGGGTATCACATCCCATAGGGTACCAAGGCCGTTCCCTGACCACCTCTCGCTTAAGCTTGTGATATTTTTATCGGCTTCAAAAGCGTCTTGCTGCTTTGGGCTGGTTGTCGAAACTGCCGGTTGCGGAGCCGAGCATATCAGGGCTGTCCAGAATTGCCGCACCAGTAAGTCCACCGCCTGGTTCTAAAGGGGGTTGGGCTTTACTGCCTTTAACCCTACGAAGCATCATGACAGCGTCACCCAGCTAACGTTTTGGAGGCTACGGTAACATCTGCCAGCAAGCGCTCTTTAGTGGCACGAGAACCAATTATATTCGTTCTTATAGACCATAGCCCAATCATGCATTAACCATTAAGACAGACCCCTTAAGGGGAAGAAGTTAAGCCGGACGGGACCTTTTCCTGATGCTTCCCGGTCAGTTTGCCAAGTCTTTTCAGAGCAGACGTGGGTTTCCCGGTCTGATAGTGAAGATCGTCCGCCAGGCACGGCGCTTACATTGGATCGGTGAGATTATCATTATCTTATTAGTATGAGAATTTGAAAAAAGACGTGCCATATTCCGCGCCTCTGGACAGGACATAATAACACGTATGCTTACAGAACTCCCGACCCGCCCGGTTAGCATATTGAGTGTCTGCGAAACCGCTCGTGGTGGTGTGGGTATATATCAGAACATCCTGCTTGGCCTGCAGGATGTCGGGTTTGATCTGCATGTTATTGCGCCGCAACAACACGCGGGGATCTTCGATTCAAAATTGGAAGTCACGCGTTTTGACAGTCCCAAGCGAAGCTTGGGTAGCATTTTGCGTATGCTGCGTTGCTTCGCCCGAACTCGCCGTAGCCTGAAGCCAGACATTTGCTTTTTTCACAGCACACTCTCCCTTGCTGCGCTGGCGTTCATGCGCGCGACCGGTGATCGTCGTCCGGCGGTCTATTGCGCGCACGGCTGGGCTGTCAGCAATTATGATCCGACAAGCCTCAAGGGACGCATCTTGCGTATGGTCGAAGGGCGTCTTTGCGGGTTGGCCGATGTTGTGGTCAACGTCTCCGATTTCGAAATGGAACTCGCCACAGATCTTGGGTATCGCGGACGCCATGTTACGATCGAAAACGCTGTTTTCCCGCCGGCTAAAGGCGCGCGAGACAATCTCTTTGACGCGGAGCCGGATGCGCTGCACCTGCTCTTTGTCGGCCGTTTTGACCGGCAGAAGGGCCTTGATCTACTGCTGGAAGCCTTTACCGAGGCGCGGCGCGGCAATCCTGCGCTTCGGTTGCACATTATTGGCGCTGCGGTGCGCGACAGTAGCATAGAACTGGAACTACCGGAGGGTGCGTCGATGGTGGGCTGGGTAGACGCGGAAAAGATTGACGACTGGTACCGGTCGTCCGATGCGCTGGTGGTTCCTTCGCGATGGGAGGCGTTCGGTCTCGTTATCCCGGAAGCGCTGCGAAATGGTACGCCGGTGCTCTGTGCAAGGCGGGGCGGGATGCCTTCTTTGATCACTGCGGGCGAAACCGGTGCGCATTTCGACCTTGACCTGCGTGCTATGTCCAAGATGCTTGCCGAACTTGATAAGACCGAATTGCGCGCGATGCGCGGCGCTTGCCTGCAAGCCTACCAGGAGCGATTTGTGCTGAAACGACCTATTGATCAACTCACCCAACTGCTTCACGGCCTGAAGAGGACCACATGAACGGTTCTGACTGGTTGCCGAATTTCTTCATAGCGGGCTTTCCCAAGGCCGGAACAAGCTCGTTGCACCGATGGATCGCAGACCACCCTGACGCATTGGGTTCGCGCGAAAAGGAAGCCTGTTTCTTTGTTGATCCCGAAAGCCATGTCTATCGGGCCAAAGCCAACTGGAACGCCGGGCTGGAGACCTACCGGAGCCAGTTTCAACTGCCCGCCACCGGCCGTCCGAAGGTGGTGGTGGAATCGACGCCGACGTATGTCTATCAGCGTACAGCTCTGGCGCAGATCCCTGATTTGTCGACGAACCCCCGATGCCTGTTTCTGCTGCGGGAGCCTGCCGATCAAATTCGCTCGGTCTTTGGTTATTATCGCAACAACTGGGCGGCTATCCCGGCAACGATGGACTTTACCCGGTACCTGGAAACCGTGCGGACGGGTGGCATGGATTTTGGCGGCAACGAACTGGCCCGCGATGCGCTGGCGAATGCCCGCTATGTTAATTTCTTGCTACCTTGGCGCGACCGGCTGGGGACCGATCGAATGATGATAAGCACCTTCGATGAGTTGCGCGCCGATGCGCCTGGCCTGACAAGGCGTGTTGCCGAATGGATCGGGCTCGATCCCGCATTCTATGACGGGTATGATTTCCCACGCGAAAACGAAACCTATATCCCGCGTTCGCGGCTACTACACAGGGCAAACCTGGCGGTGCGGTCGCGGTTGCCAAACGGGAGCATCTACCGAGCCCTAAGGGGCGTTTACCGGCGGTTGAATACTCAGTCTGGCTCGGGTAAACGGACCAATGATGAGGAGACGGCATCGCTGCGTGCCGAGTTCTCGGATGCCAATGCTGAGTTGGCTGAGGAATTCGGGTTGGACTTGGGCAGTTGGACTTGAATCGGCTTACGGTTTGTAGAGACTTTCTTCTCTAGTTTTAAAGTAGGTAGACCATTATCCGGAAGCCAAGTTCCAGCGAAGATTCCATTCGATAGGTGCCACATTCCGTAACCTGACAAGTACGTTTAGTGAACGCCTCGGGGCATCGCGATTCTCTTGGGCCATGGAGACACCGTGTTGCGGATATTGTCGAAAACCTATCTATAGGAGCTGGTCTTGTAGCCGCCTCACCCTTTACGTCATTAAACGGATGGTCGATAAACTGGTGAAGTTTCGTGGGTTCAATCGTGAATTGCGGCTCAATTCCATGCACGTTATTTCCGGATCTGGTTGTGGGAACTTCCGGTCTGCGCCGTTTCAGTGGAGTTAGGTAGTTAACAATATGGTGAATCAAAGCTCGCCCCAGCCGCTTCTGCGCGACCCCGCCTTTGTCCTGTCGCTGCTGACGGTACTGGGAATGCTATTGGGCATGGCCGGGAGTTGGCTCCCGGTCGAAGGGCTTTCTACGCTCACCATTCCGGCTCTGGCGACTGTGTATCTTGCCGGGGGCCTTCCTGCGGCGTGGCGGGCTCTTTCGGCGCTCTGGCACGACCACATCCTGGATATCGATCTTCTGATGGTTGTTGCCGCCGTGGCAGCCGCTTCTGTTGGCGCTCCGCTTGAGGGGGCGGTTCTGTTGACGCTGTTTAGCGTAGCGGGAACACTGGAGGAGCGCGCGCTTGGCCGTGCGCGCAACGCGATCGAGGCGCTGATGGCGCTGCGACCCGAGACCGCGCTGCGCAAGACGGCTTCAGGTTCGGTAGAAGAGGTCGCGGTCGAAGCCTTGAACGTTGGTGACATCGTGGTGCTGCGCCCCGGCGCGCGGGTGCCGGCCGATGGTACGATTGCTTTGGGGCACGGTGGCTTGGACGAGGCCAATATTACCGGTGAATCCATGCCCGTCTCCAAAGACGTGGGCCAGCCGGTCTTTGAGGCTACGGTGAACCTCGACGGGGTGCTTGAGGTTACCGTCACCCGCACGGTCGGCGAAAGTACCATTGCCCGTATGATCCAGCTGGTAACAGAGGCGCAGGCGGCCAAGGCCCCCTCGGAGCGCTTCAGCACTTGGTTTGGCCAGCGCTATACCATCGCGGTTTTGATTGGGGCGGTTCTTGCCTTTGCCGCCTTTTACTGGGTGGGCGGCGATTGGAAGCCCGCACTTTACAAGGCGGCGACCCTGCTGGTCGCAGCCAGCCCCTGCGCGATTGTTATCTCGGTGCCCGCTGCGATCCTGTCGGCGCTGTCATCCGCAGCGCGCTTTGGGGTGCTATTCAAGGGGGGGGCGGCGCTCGAAACTCTTGCAGCCGTCGATACGTTTGCTTTCGACAAGACGGGGACGTTGACCAGCGGGCAGGCTGCGGTAACAGAAATCGTGGCACTCGACGGGGATGAGACGGGATTCCTGTCATTGCTGGCCGGGCTTGAGGCGCATTCCGAACACCATGTCGCCACGGCGATCCGGCGAGAGGCCACAGCACGCGGGATTGATCCTGTCGAGGTGAGCGGGGTCAGCGCCCAACCGGGCGTCGGGATTACCGGAACTGATAGTTTGGGACCGGTATGGGCAGGAAACCCCTATTTGGCCGAAACGATGGGCGCGCCGATCAATGCCGCCCGCCTGAAGGAGCTGTCAAGCGGTGCGGATACAGTGATCTATCTGGGGCGCGGTGCCGAGGTGCTGGGTGCGGTCAGCGTGGCCGACGAGGCACGGCCCAGTTCCGCTTCAGCGCTGGCCGCCCTTCGCGCCAGTGGTGTGCGCCGGATCATCATGATGACCGGCGACAGGCGACCGGTGGCGCTGCGGATCGGGGCAGAGCTTGGCCTTGCGCCCGACGAGATTCACGCCGAAATGCTGCCCGAAGACAAGGTGCAGGGCATCGCAAAGCTTGCGGAGGCGGGCAAGGTGGCCTTTGTCGGAGACGGCGTCAACGATGCGGCGGCACTTGCGCGCGCAGATATCGGTATCGCAATGGGTGCTGCGGGTTCCGAGGTCGCGTTGCAGGCTGCTGACGTGGCGCTGCTGTCCGAGGACATGCGGCAGCTTGCCGATGCGCACCGCCTTGCCCGTCGCGCGGCGGCGATCATTCGTCAGAACCTGATCTTCGCCATCGGGGTCATGATCCTATTGGTCATCGCCGGGCTGTTCTTTGACCTTCCGCTGCCGCTTGCGGTCGTCGGGCATGAAGGCGGCACGGTACTGGTGGTGCTGAACGGGCTCCGCCTGCTGTCAAAGCCCGACCGTCGGGTGGAGCGCGAGGCGACATCTCGCCGATTACAGGGTATTGCCAAGTGGTTTCGCTTGGCGAAGTAGGGTGCTTGCGGGGGAATGAAAATCCTCGCAGGCCCTGAACTGAATACAGGACCTAAAGACTCAGCGCCCCCGGTCGTTTCAAAAACCTTGAACGGGCAACGAGATATCGATTCATTTTTGTATTTGCTGATGATGGCGCATCATACCGTCGTTGCGCGCGCCGCGTGCGCGAGTCAGCCATTGGTAGCGGGCGCGCTGAATTCAAAAAATGTCTTGCAAAGCTGTCATCGACAGATTCCGTAAGGCAGGGCAGGCCTGTAGCGCCTAAGTGCTCGGCCCGCTTCTTTCTCCTTCGCAACCCAGGTCATTCTTGGCGGCGAAACCCGCGCGCTGACCACAGGCGGCACAGGTGGCAACATGGTTGCAACCGATCTGGCAGCAATGACAGACCGCCGCCGCGCGACGCTTCGTGTTGAGGTAATGGGTGCAACGATCCTGCGCAACCTGACGGGGAACCTCGAATTGCCGCGCTTGGCATCATCGGGTAGCGTCGCTTGGGGTCGCGAACATACAGTCGCCGCTGGCAGCGATGCCGCATTTGGCAAAAAGAGCATGGGGCCGAAAACAGTAAGCGCCAAATATGAGCTTTCGCGCCGGATGCTGCTGCAAAGCAATCAAGCGCTTGAACCTATCTTGCGCGCTGATCTGGCCTATCTACTTTCACAGCGTCTCGACAGCGCGGGTATCCGTGGCGGTGGTGCCAATGAGCCTACAGGTATCCTTGTCGATCCTGATGTGCTGGAAATCACAGGCGGCGCGTTTGACAGCGATATTACCGCCGATCTGATTGCGGAGCTGCAAACCGACAACGTGACAGGCACCACGGGCTTTTTAACCAACCCCGCCGTGATGAACATGGCGCGCAAAATGAAAGACGCTGACGGACGCGTGATCCCACTTGCCGAGTTGTTCCACAATGAGCGCGTAGAAAGCTCAACACAGGTGTTAAGGGATTTAGGGGATACCAGCGACAAACAAGCGCTGATCTATGGTGAGTGGGCCAGCTTCTACATCGGCTATTGGTCTGGCGTTGATCTGATGATGAACCCCTACCATTCCGATGTTGCTGACAAAGGTGGCGCAATCCTGCACGCCTTCCTCGACGCTGATGTGCTTGTACGTCACGCCGAGGGTTTTCGTTTCGCGGAAATCGGCTGATGGTTACGTTGGCGGAAGCATTGCAGCACCTACGCATGAATGTGCCTATTAGCGGAATAGACGTGACGGACGCGGATATTGCTGCGGAGGTGCAAACCATGATCGACGCGGCTGTTGATCATTTGTCCTCTATCGGTGTCGATATGACTGCTGATCCACTTCCGCCAGCGTTGCACCGTGCCGTTTTGTTGCTGGTGGGCCATTTTGAGCGGAACCCCGAAGCGACCAGGGCAGAACAAGTGAGGTTTACCACACCTAACCCCTCATTCATGCCGCCACGGCTTTGCTACACACCTATTGCGCGCTGGTATTGACCCTAAAACTGTGGCTCATTTGGGGGGCCGGCAAGACGTTGCAACGGTGATGAAATTCTACGCCCATGCAAATACAGATTTGACCGTCACTAACATGTTTTTTGGCACAAATTTGACACAAGATGCCGATACGAAACCGATAACTAAAGGAAAGAAAAGGATTAAATCGCAATGACTTACGCCCATCGTTGGGGATGGGTGCCCCGCTGCTTGATCTACGGGGCAGGACGCTCTGGCACAAGCCGGTATTCAACGCTAGAACGCCGCTTGACCTTCTTTTTGCGACTTTCCTTACGCTGATCGGAAACTTGTCTATGTACACGGCCATCTTGTTGACCTCTCCCGAAAATCGCGCGCTTGATCCTGCGCTGGTTGAATCTCTGCGCAACGCTTGGGGAGGAGGGGACGCTGTGTGGCTCAGCCCGGATGAGGCGGCGGAGTTCTCGCTGCCTGAGATACCGGAGAACCGGTGGGCGGTTTGGGAAAGCTGTCAGTCGATGGGTGTGGATCTGATTGTGATCCCGACCGAAGGGCGCCGCAAGAAGATGCTGCTGGCGGACATGGACAGCACAATGATCCAGCAAGAATGCATCGACGAGTTGGCGGAAGAGGCGGGTGTGGGGGCGCATGTAAAAGATATCACTGCGCGGGCTATGAACGGCGAACTTGATTTCGACGGCGCGCTGCGGGAGCGGGTCACGCTGTTGAAAGGTTTGCCGGAAAGCGTGATCGGCAAAGTTTTGGCCGAGCGGATCAGCTTGATGCCCGGTGGACCCGCGCTGGTCGCGACGATGAGGGCGCAAGGGGGGCATGCGGCACTTGTCTCTGGCGGGTTCACCGCGTTCACTGCGCGTGTGGCTTCGGAGTTAGGCTTTGACGAGAATCGGGCAAACACACTGATGGTCGAGGGTGGGGTTCTGACCGGTGAAGTGGGCATGCCTATTCTTGGCAAGCAGGCGAAGGTCGATGCGTTGACGCAGATCACAGCGCGGCTGGGGATTGGCGAGACGGATGTGATTGCCGTAGGTGACGGGGCCAATGATCTGGGCATGCTGAAACGGGCCGGCCTGGGGGTGGCGTTGCACGCCAAACCTTCGGTCGCGGCAGAATGTGACGCGCGAATCAATTTTGGAGATCTGACCTCGCTACTTTATGTGCAGGGGTATTCGAAAGCCGATTTCGGCGGTTGAAACCATTCTGGCAAGGGGCTCAGCCCCCTTGTCCCGAAGGGCCAATTCCCCCGGGATATTTTTGGCCAAAAGAAATATTACAAGAGACCGGCGGCGGACTTCAGGATTCCCGTCTGGATGTCGCGCCAGTTTTTGACCGGTGCATTCATCCGTTTGAGCGTTGCAGGGTGACTGGCATCAAGTGCGTCGAGGCGGACGAGCAGCGCGGCAATGGCGGCTTCGGCGGCGCGGGTTGTGCCGCAGGTGGCCTTCAGCGCGATGCCGAGGCCTTTTTCCGGCAGGATCGCAATGAAGAATCCTTCGGCGCCTGTTTTGAGGGCGACCTTGCCGTTTGTTGCGCGCATCAATTCAGTACAGGCGCGCCCCTCGCCAGCGACCAGTTCGGGGTGGAGGCGCATAGCTTGATGCAGGCGTGCTTCGGGCGTGCCATCGGCGGCTCCTGCGAAATGCGCCATCGCTCGGGCGATGCCGTGCAGGCTGGCAGCCGGGTTGGGGGCGGAGCAGCCGTCGATGCCGAAGCCGGGGCTTGTCTCGCCGGTGACATCTTCGAAAGCTTCAAGGCATGCTTTTTGTACCGGATGATCGGGGTCGACATATTCGGGTCCCGCGCCCAAATGCCGCGCGAGCGTCAGAAAGCCTGCGTGCTTGCCTGAGCAGTTGTTGTGGATTTGGCAAGGGCTTTCATGCGCACGTATCTGCGCCTCGAGCACAGCGCGATCGCGGGTTTCTTGCACGCCGCAGCGGAAAGCATCGTCGCCAAGGCCCAGATCGGACATCCATGCGCCGACTTTTTCAGTGTGGATCGCGGCACCCTCGTGCGAGGCGCAGGCCAGCGCGAGTTGTTCGGTTGTCAGGTCGAATGCATCCGCTGCTCCCGACCGCAGTAGTGGCAGCGCCTGGATCATCTTTGACGAAGAGCGCGGCAGGACAATGGCGTCGGGATCGCCCCACGCTTCTACAATCTGGCCGGTAGTATCGCAAATTACCGCATGGCCCGAGTGGACGCTTTCGAGAAACGGGCCACGCCAGATTTCGGCAAACGGGGCAGGAGCGGTCATATAGCTTTCCTTTCGGGCGTTGATTTGGGCAAAAACCTGCCAATCAGGCTTTTGTCCCTCGCGTATTTCGCGCTATGGTGTTTGTTGTCGAAAAGAATGCAAGCTGATATCGCAGAATGATCCGAAAAGCGGTCTCGCTTTTGGTTTGCTTGATGTATTGAGGCAAGAGACGGCTGGAGAAGTGGACTGATGGGACTTTTGAAAACAGGGCTGAGCGCGATTGCACTGGCAAGCCTGATCACAGGCAGCGCCGCCGCACAGAGCCAGAGCACCAATCGTGTCGCTGCGAAAACCGACTGGAGTGTTTTCGTCGAGGATAATCCGACAGAATGCTGGGGCGTTTCGACTCCCAAGCAGTCTGTGAATTCACGCGACGGGCGGGTTGTGGCCGTGAACCGTGGTCAGACGTTGCTGATGGTGTTTTACCGTCCGAGTGCGGCTGCGAAAGGGCAGGTTGCCTTTACCGGCGGCTATCCGTTTGCCAGCGGCTCAACCGTGACGCTCGAGATTTCCGGCGAAACATATGAACTTTTCACCGAAGGTGAATGGGCCTGGCCCGCGACGACAGACGATGACGCAAAGATTATCGCAGCGATGAAGCGCGGCGCGGATGCCAAGGCGACAGGACGCTCGGGACGCGGCACCAAAACTGAAGATACGTTTTCTCTTCTGGGTTTCACCGCCGCTATTGAGGATGCTGCGAAACGCTGCGGCGGTTAAAGCAGGCTACTCTTACTTATCAGACGGCCCTGCCTGAGAAGGCGGGGCTGTTTTCATTTTCGGGGCTTTCGCTGTATAGCAGGGGCATCCGACCCAAAGGAATCGAGCCATGTCCGCCTCCGCACCGATCACCCAAGATGTCATGACCCTGCCGCGCAAGTTGCCGGAAGGACCGCAAAACCTTGTCGGTCTGACCCGCGACGCGATGCGCGCGGCGTTGATTGCTATTGGTATGCCTGAAAAGCAGGCAAAAATGCGCGTGGGGCAGATCTGGCAATGGATCTACCAGTGGGGCGTGCGTGATTTCGATGCGATGACGAACCTCAGCAAAGCATTCCGCGCAGAGCTCGCCGAGCATTTCGTTATCGAAGTGCCAGAGGTCGTGACCAAACAGGTTAGCACGGACGGCACACGCAAGTATCTGGTGCGCATTGCGGGCGGTCACGAGGTCGAGGTGGTGTATATTCCCGAGGCTGATCGCGGTACGCTTTGCGTCAGTTCGCAAGTGGGCTGTACCCTGACCTGTTCGTTCTGCCATACCGGCACGCAAAAGCTGGTGCGCAACCTGACAGCCGCCGAGATTATCGGTCAGGTGATGGTGGCGCGTGACGATTTGGGCGAATGGCCGGAAATGGGCGCACGTACCTA
>RCMY010001038.1_pt1 | contig 26471 bp, 22 predicted proteins | sample 2041341 | NCBI WGS metagenome assembly RCMY01 (sample SAMN09708234, study PRJNA481090) | Marine sediment metagenome, whole genome shotgun sequencing project.
TCGTCGACCAGAATACCGATGGAAAAAATCAGGGCGAACAGGCTCACCCGATTGATGGTGTAGCCAAGCATCCAGGACGCAAACAGAGTGAGCAGAATAGTGGTCGGGATGACGACCAGCACAACACTGGCTTCACGCCAGCCTAGCGCAAAGCCGATGAGTAGGACAATACTGACGGTGGCGATGGCGAGGTGCAACAAAAGCTCGTCCGCCTTCTCATTCGCCGTTTCGCCGTAGTTGCGCGTGACCAGCACCTCAACGTCGTCGGGTAGCAGGTTAGGGCCGACCAACGCCAACCGCTCGACGATCTGCTCCGCAATGGTGACCGCGTTTGCCCCCGTGCGTTTGGCCAGCGCGAGACTCACCATCGGGCGCCGATCGAGACCGCCGTCGGTGGCCTTGTCGATATGCCAGGTGCGCCAATCCAGCGGTTTGCCGTCGGCCACCACGTTCGCCACATCCTTGACGTACACCGGCCGGCCGTCACTTGTGGTCAACAATAGCAGGCCAATGTCGGGCACGCCATCAAGGGTTTGCCCGGCCACCACCGGCAGACTTTGGTCGGCGCCGCGAAATTGCCCGAGCTGGAACGAACGGTTGGCGTTCTCGACCTTGGTCACGAGCTGGTTGAGTGTGACACCATAGAGCGACAGCGCCTCCGGGTCGGGTTCGACGCGGATCTGGTCCGGCCGCCCGCCCACCAGAAACGTTAGCCCCACGTCCTCGATCTTGATCATTTCATATTGCAGTTTCTCGGCCAGCTTGTAGAGGGCGTTGTCGTTCCAGTGCCCGTTCTTGCCGGCTTTCGGCGCGAGGGTCAGGACGAGAATTGGCACGTCGTTGATGCCGCGCCCGACAATCAAGGGTTCCGGAATGCCGATGGGGATACGGTCCAGGTTGGCGTTGATCTTTTCGTGTACGCGCAGGATGGCGGTGTCGGCATCGGTGCCGACGAAAAAGCGTGCCGTGACGACGGCGTTATCATCGCCGGTTTGCGAGTATACGTGTTCTACGCCGTCGACCCCCTTGATGATGTCTTCGAGAGGCTTGGTGGCGAGTTCCACCGCATCGCCCGCCTTCAGGCCGTCGAGACGCAGGTGGATATCGACCAGCGGAACGCTGATCTGGGGCTCTTCCTCGCGCGCGAGATTATTCAGAGCGATTATGCCCAGCGCAATTGCCGCCAGTAAAAACAGCGGGGTGAGGGGAGATCGAATGAAGCTGCGGGTTAGAACACCGGATATCCCAAGTGGAGTCATTGCGGTTTTGCCAGCACATCGCCGGTTTGCAAGCCGGCCAGTATCTCGACTCCGTCGGCGGCGGGCAGACCGGTCTGCACCACCACCTCCGCGCCGGACGCGAGTCGCGCGTAAGTGATGCCATAACGGCGAAAAAGATAAGTGGGCGGAATGATGATGGTGTCGCGTTTGCCGGTGGTGACATAGACGCTCGCTCTTTCTCCGACGAAGAAATCACCAAGCCCCGCTACCTCTACATCGGCGACCACTCGTCCGCCATCGATTTCCGGAAATACCTTACGCACAATGCCGCGGCGCAGGTCTTTGTCATCCACCGCCATGCCAAGCGCACCGACCCGCACCGCATCTCCGACCGTGATAAAGCGCGCGTGCCGCTCCGGTAGACGCAGGCGCAGCACGAAAGTCTCGGTGGCAATGCTGGCGATGATGTCGCCGGCGAGCACGACCTGGCCATCGACCACGTTGACCTGCAGTACGCGGCCACTTGCCGGAGCCAGCACCGCGCCTTCGGCTTGTTGCTGCGCCACCACCGCGCGTTCGGCCTGAAATGCGGCCAGGTTTGCGCGCATCACGGCGAGGTTGGTTTGGGCAGTGTCCAGCGCGTCCTGGCTAGCGGTTCCGGACTTGCGCAGTTTGCTGATGCGGCGTGTCTCGATTGCCGCCAGATCGGACTGTGAACGGGCAGAGTTTATGCGGCTGTCGAGAGCGGCGAGTCGCAGCGGCAGTTTTGGATCATCAACCCGGGCGATCGTTTGCCCCGTTTTCACTTCGCTGCCTTCGTCAACGCACAGTTCGGTGATGGTGCCGCCAATCTGACTGCGCGCCACCGTTTGGCGAGCGCTCTCCACCGTGCCGAACACCGCTTTCAGATCTTCGATACTGCGCGAGTTAACGGCAAACTCTTGCGCTTGCGCCACGGCGGCTGCCTGCAGCATGACCGCGCCAAGCACAAGCAGCCGGCAAAAGTTCGGCAGCCACGATCCGCGCTGCGGTTTCGACGCTGCGGCAAAATTTGCAGCGCAAGTAAGCGCGCGTGCGTGATAGCCGCCGCTTTCTTGGGCACATCTCGAAGTGAACACGTCGGCCATCGTTAAAATCTCACTTATACTGGCGTAAATACCACCATTCAAACAGCCGTTTTGTCCAGTGGAACAAAACGGAACTCGGCAGTATGAGGTTTTTTTTCTCAGTGCGTGAGACCAGCATGCCTTTGTCGTTGCTGTCGACAATACAAACCAGTTCAACCTTGAAAATAGCGTCAGCGGCCTGGCCGTTAAGCTCGGCAAGCAGGTTCTTTGCCGCGGCCTCAGCTTGCAAGTCGGCCATATGCGCCTGTTTGGGCATCCATTCCGGGCCGGGAAAGCTGCCTGCGTCACCGCTAACATACACCGCCTGCATCGATTCCACATTGCAGTGCTGATTGGCTTCGATCAGACCGCCCGCTGAGCGCGGCAGTTCAGATTGATCAAACCACAGGTTACCGGTCATGCCTGGCATGAATAGGATGAGGTCGGCTGCAAATTCCCCGCCCTCGGTCACCACCTTGTCGTTTGTAAAGGCTTTCATCTTGTGGCCGAGATGTGTGTGGATATCACGTTTTTTCATCTCGTCCAGCAGTCTGGTAACGGCTTTTGGTCCCAGCCGGTTCCCCGGTGTGGTTCCGGGGCTAAAAAATACCAGCTTGAATTTGTCGCGCAGGCCGCGTTTTCTCAACAGGGTGTCGGTGCCGAACAGAAACTCGAACATTGGGCCGCCGCGCATGGCGGAAGGTTCTTTAGGATTGCCGGAAAATCCAAAGGCGAGGGTGCCACCGTCCATGGCCAGCAGTTTGTCGCGTATTTTTTCTGCCGCATCGATACCTTCACAAGGAGTGATCGCATGTTCAATGCCCGGCAATTTTTTAATGAATCTGCCGCCGGAGGCAATGATCAGACCATCATTGCGAACCTCGCCAGCATCGGTGTCAACGCTACGCCCGCCATCGCGCAGGCCGGTAACGCTGGCTTGAAAATGTTTTACATTCATCCGCTTTAAAAAGCTGTGCAGCGGTATGATGATGTCTTCGCGTTTGCGCAGGCCGCTGGGCACCCAGATAAGGGCGGGCAGATAGTGCAGCTCGGCGCGTGGTGAGATCAGCGTGATCGCGCACTGCCGGTCTTGTTTGCGCAGCTGTTTTACCGCCGTTAAACCCGCAAAACCCGAACCGATGACTGTGATGTTATGCATTGACAAATCGCTTGTTACAGGTGTTGAAAATCAGCAGCGCAGGCGTTTTCTGCTGCGACTGCAAGCAAAGGCGTAGTCATTCACGCAAAAAACTCTGCACCACCTGTTGTGCATGGGCGACGTTCGGCGCAAGAAAACATACGCGTTTCATTATGGTCAACGTTTTATACAACAGTCCTGGAAAAAACGACAAGAATGGCCACAATAACAAGTATTGTTCCAATGAGTATGAGTCCGTTTCGTAAAGCAGCATTGTCTTTGCGCATAAAATCCCCCGCAGCGTCGAATAAATATTGCCAGAATACAGCAGGCAAACAACTGACAAAGTGTGCCAGCTTGGCATGCTGGCGGGTATTAGGTATTTCCCGTAGAGCATTCGGGAAGTTTCACAAGCGGGACTGCGAAACGCAGCGTCGATCTAACCCGCCTCGGTTCGCACTATTTCGATTTTCTCGACACGGCATGGTGTGCCGTTGAAAACGGGCATGCCGCAAAACTTATCCCTTGTCTTGTCGCTGTGTAATAAATTGACATTGACCCCGGGCGATTTTTTGGCCGTGGTTTGACCACTGTCGTAATGGTGTCCCCAGAATTGATGCACGACAATCACGCCGCGCCGTATACCCTCAATCAGTTCAACCTGGATAGTAATCGCATGAGTTGGCGACACTATTCGAATTTTTGTGCCATTTTGAATATCGAGATTTTCTCCATCCACAAGATTCATAATGGCGTGATTGCCGTTGAGCTTTTTAGTGAGACTCGGCAGATTGTGCGTCCAACTGTTGAAGCTGGCCAGGCGACGCCCGCCGGAGATGAGCAGCATCGGAAATTCATTGCTCGTAGCAGGCGGGGCGTGGATCGCCTCCTTTAACCCCTGCAACAGATCGTCTGGTGCCAGGTGTATTTTTTTATCATCAGTCAGCACGCCATCGCTAAGGAATTTCCCCCACTCGATGTCGCCAAATTTTAGGCCCACATCGGATTCTATCAGCCGATTAATGGCTATTCGTTTTCTAGCCATTGAACTGAGAAAAAGCAATTGTGCAAAATGCTTTTCAGTAAAGCACTTGCCGAACCATCCCATGATTTTATCTATCCTGTCGATCGCCGGGCTATTCAAAAACGGTATCTTTGAAGCCCTTGCGATGTCGCGTGCAATGTCCCACTCACCTCGGGCTTGTCCCCGGGGTTCAACCACCTTTTTGCGCCATTCAGCAAAAGGGTAGGGCTCGAAGGGTTGCGTCAATACGTGCAGGCCGCCCTTTTCATAGATCGTGGCGGCGGGGAGGTTGTAATGGGCGAAGCTGCCGGTGTCGGACCGATAGATATCAATACACACCAGTAAATCTAATCGCTGCAGCGCCTTTTCTATCTTTTTAGTGTTTGGGAACGATATGACCGGATTGCCAGCGATCACAATGAGCGCTCGGATTCGATCGGGGTCGTCGGATAACACATCATCCGCAAAGACAGATGCGGGTGGGCCGCCAAATATCTGCGGATACCCACCTAAACGCGAAGCCGCCGGGTTCTTGCCTTTGGTAAAGCTGTGAATGAGACGGGTGTTGTCGATAGCACCCGGGTTTAGATAAACGCCACCCGGGCGGTCAATATTACCTGTGATCGCATTTAACGTGAGCACAGCCCATTCTGTGAGGGTTGAATTGTGGCTGGTTTGCACACCTACGCGTGTGGTAACGAAGCCACTTTTGGCCTCGGCAAAGTCATCCGCGATTTGAATAATGGTCTCGACAGCTACTCCTGTCATGTCGGCGGCCCGCTGAAGATCAATGCTCTTCGCCATCTCCAGCCACTGCGTCATGCCGGTCGTGTAGCGCTGAAGAAAATCAGAATCACATCGATTTGTTGTAAGTATTCTATGAATCATCGCCAGCAACAGGAATAGATCGGTACCTGGCTTGATCATGATATGCAGATCCGCAATACGGCTTGTTTCCGTGACGCGTGGGTCGACCACTACTACCTTGCCGCCGCGCTGGCTCACGTTTTTCAGATGCATGCCAATCCGCGGTCGCCGCTGCAGTAACGTCATGCCCTGTGTGACCAGGGGGTTCGTGCCCAGCAGCAAGGCAAAGTGGGTATTGTCCGCATCGGGTTGCAAGATAAGAGTTTGGTCGCCCAATACACGCTCCGCGACTGCGCCGCGGTCGGTATATTCCAGTGAAAGTACGTTGAATGAATTGGGAGAACCCAGACCCGAACACAGTGTATTAGCCGCCACCATGCCAGTGGTATCTGCAGCATTCCCCCAGTAGGTAGCAATAGCATTCGGCCCGTACTTAGCCGCGATATGGCGCAGCTCTTGCCCAATTTCCGTAGTCGCCACGCTCCAGCTTAGCCGTTTTCTGCTATCTTCTGACCCGCGCTCTGGAAAAAGCAACCGGTCTGGGTCATTCTGGTATTCTGGAACGGCATTAGCCTTTAGGCACATATAGCCCTGGCTAATAGGGTGCGACGCATCGGGTTTCACCGCGTTCAATAATCCGTCTTTGATCTCCAGCACCAATCCGCACTGCGGCTCACACGCCCCGACTTTACAGGTGGTTTTGACAAATTCTTCAGTCACAGTAGCTATCTCCTGATTGCATATGAGCGCGTCTATGCCCTAATCCATAACGCCAGGTCGGGTGCTATCATAACCTTGTTGGTTTTTGCTGCCTTGTAAAAACTGGTCATCCTCTCGCTTTACGGAGCAACATATCTGTATGAAGAGTCAATTGTATTTATGGTCTCGCTGCGTACTTTACCTGGGGCGCAGCTTTGATTCGGAAGTACATACGCACCATGCTGTGCAATTGACTGTGGGCTTGGACGGCCCTCTGAGTATTAACAAAAGCACTGCGCAAAACCAGCGATTGCCTGCTGTTGTGATCAGCAGTGAAACACCGCATAGCCTTCGGTCAGAGGGCCAATGGGTTGCCAGCATCTATCTGGAGCCGGAAGCAGATGACTATGAACGGCTGGTTAACTATTACCCGGGTGAGTTGGGGAGTGGATATAAAGTGGCGAAGGTTTCGCTAGAGCTGACAGAACAGTTGTCAGGATTGCTAAAGGTGGGTTTGAACGCCTACAGGGCGCAGCAGTTAGTGAAAACGGTGATCGCACCTTCCATGGTCGTAGAATGGCAATCACTGGATTGCAGAATAGCCCAGGTTCTAAAATACTTAAACAAGGAGCCCGGTCTGAATATTCCCGTGGCAGAACTCGCTCAGCATGTCAATTTATCGCCGGACAGACTGACCCATCTTTTTCGGCAGGAAATCGGTATCCCGATTCGTCGTTTTGTTCTATGGCAAAAGTTACGTTTAGCGGCCACCGCCGCCTGCGACGGTAAGTCGCTCACCGATGCGGCGCAGTGTGGTGGATTTGCTGACTCCGCGCATTTTACCCACAGTTTTCAAAAGTTGTTCGGCATCAACCCCAGCTTTGTATTTGGTGCAAAGAACCAACTGGCAGTTTACGTTGCAGGGGATGCCTTAAGATAGGTATTGTAGTGTTTGACGTCATTGACATCTGCTACTGCCTGGCAGATCGAGTACCAGCTAGCGCAATTTATTCATCAAGATCGGGAGAATTATCAGCCATTACCCAACCTTTCTCCCATTCATAGTGTTTCCAATTGTTGATGGCGTATGGGTTATCGCTTTTTCTTTTTCCTTCAAGTCGATCATCCCAGCCCAAATCTAAAATCGTATAGTCATCTTCAGCGATCGTATCTCGACGTAGTTTCTTCATTACCTGCCAGCCCCTACCAATATGGTCGAAAATGAATGAGAGTATCTGTATTGAGTCGCCAGCGCCATGTCACTGGTTGGTACATTCACTGGCAGCTTAGTCTAACAGTTGCAGCCGTTCAATAGAGGCCTTGTAAGGGGTGGAACGTCGTAAGTAATCGGCCAGTAACCTTCGGTGAAGATTGTCACGCCAAACGGCGGTTAGGCACGGCACCTTAAACGATGTGAGTGGAAACAGCTCAATGTCCTTGCCATAGTCGCGGCGCAGGTACATCGAAAAATCCACACCGCCGCTGGCGAGCAGTTCGAGATGGTCGTCAAGAATAGTACGTGATTGTAAGCGCATGCTGGGCAAAACCCTGCAGCATCGCCTGTACGCCGCCTAGCGTTAATGTTTCTGGAATGCAGATGCAAATTCGCTTGATGACCTGGGCGGGATCAAATTCTCTCTCAAAAATTGTTGTTTCGAGCTGCTTCAACACCACCAATGGCTGCTGCAGATCGGCAGCTCTCGGGGTGGGCAGCAGGCCGCAGGGCGATGCGGGTAAATCAGTGGGTCGTTAAACAGAGCACGCAAGCGCTGCAGCGTTTTGCTCATGGCGGGTTGCGTGATAAACAAACGCTGCGGTCCTCAAGCAATACTTCCAGCACGATTAGCAAATTCAAATCAATATTTGATAAGCGTTTATGCATTGCTATTTCGGCTGCAGGCTAACGAGATATCATTGCAATTCATGTGCAGCATAATGCTAATACATTTGAGTTATTACTGTCGGGTGTCCATATTGGTTAAGTACTCAATTGCACAGGAATATGATTATGATGACTTCAATCACTATGACAATGATCGCGCTTGGCTTGCTGACAGCGATTGCCCACGACGATATTCACAGTTGATCGACTGGCAGTTGTTTAGTTTGTAAACACCTGCACAGGCCTTTTTCATTGGGTTCCCATGAGCCACAAGCCTGCTTTTAGCGGGCTTTTTCTTGGTTGCTAGTTTAGTGGCGCCGTGACTGAGGCCCAATAACCCGCTGGACTGCCGATGAGGCCAACACGGTGGTACCTTTCTTGACGAACTGGGAGACGCGCTATGGGAAACCTACGGCGAGGAGATCATCGACATGCGGCGTACTGCCATGAGGGGAACAGAAGTGAATGACGACCAGACGAAGCCGGCGTTCGATGCCGATAGCGATTTCTGGGCGCGGCACGCTCAGGCAAAAATCGACGAAATGGCGGCGGCGTCAATGTCGCCGTTCGCTTCAAATCCGGCAGCGGCAAATAGCCGCGCTTTTACTCTGGCAACAACACTCTGGCAACAACAGCCAACCAGCGATGCTACAAGCAGTTTTTATGCGGCATAATCGCCACGCCATATACCTAGCAATTTCAAACTTAATAATACCGCAGCTATGGAAAGCAAAATAAACACGAAGCCAAGAGAGTAAAAAAATCCTCTGCTCATCCGCAGCTTGAGCCTTCGAAGGAACTTGTCGCCTTCAACAGGTCGGCGGGGCAAGTTGGGAAATGCAGTGGCTAGTACGAAGAGTAAAAGTGACCAGAGCATGCCAACCGTGGTTGGAATGATGTAAGCGTCTAGCTCCGGCGAATTAAGAAGCGCATATGCAAATAGGCATGAGCTGGCTGCACCTAAAGCTATCGATAGCGGCTTTATCCATCGATGCTTTCTGGAAATTGCACTAAGGAGCTCAATCATGTTTGCTTACCGATGCAATCAAAAGATGCCTCTTCTGGGAACAGTTTACTCAATTCCCGTACTGCGGATCTGAGAGAATTCTGCTGCATTCATGAGGAAGCCAATATTCGTCTGAAAACTCTCCTCGCAAAAAAAGTACATTGTCGACGATTGTCGCGTTGCGTGACGCGGTGAGGGTAATGAGGCACCACAAGCCCAGCCATCCTGGCCATCTTTGTTGCTCCCCGCCGACTAACCGTACTCAATGTTGGTTGAATTATAACCTGACACACCATGTGTAGAAAAATGGATTACGTAAACTGTCCCGAATGGCACTTCCTTAAGCTTAAGCCACAGCCACAGCCACGTGTAGGGTCGAATTCATTCGACCAAAAAGGGCAATCTCGGCTTCATCGGTCGCATAAATTCGACCCTAGTGTGCCTAAGGAAGTGCCATTTTAAACTGTCCCTATAACTCTCAATAACACACCAGTACTAGAAAGCATGCGAGAATCTACGCCAGAACATGAGCAAGCAATCACCTATTGCCCCGCGCGGCATGGCCGGGTCAGTAAGGCAGACATCATACACATACTGTTCTTCCTCTCCTTCTTGGCCTAGAATAATGTATTAACATGTAATACAGTAAAAACAGGGCACAAATATCATGTCAAGAAATACCAGTGTGACGCTCGGCAGTCATTTTTCGAAATTTGTAGAAAATAAAATTCAAGCCGGGCGTTTTGAATCAACCAGTGAGGCGGTACGGGCGGGCCTTCGATTGCTTGAACAGCAAGAAGCTCAGCTTGATTTACTTCGGCAAAAACTCGCTGCAGGAGAAGCTCAGCTTGAACGTGGCGAAGGGATGGACGGCGAACAGTTTATGCAAGAATTGATCACCTGAAATGTCGAAATATGTTCTTTCGCCGCGAGCCCAGGCCAGCCTTCAGGAAATTCGAACCTACTCTCTCAAACGTTTCGGGAAACGCAAAACAGCGATCTATCTCAAAGCGCTGCGTGAGCGAATGAGAGAACTTGCTGCGGCAGCGTCAAAAGGTACGGCCAGAGATGATATCAAACTCGGTTACCACAGTTCTTTCGTGGGATCGCATACGATCTACTACCGCATAGCTGACACGCACATTGGCATAATAGATGTTTTGCATCAGCGCATGGAACCAACGTGCCATTTGCAATAAGCAGAACATTGGAGTTGCAGAGCAGGCAGAGCCATCAGCGCAAAAATTCCGCTCCGCTGATCACACAGCTTTATCAAATTGCATGGGTATTCCTATTAATGATGCTTTCTACTATTTTGGGTGTAATTTCAACACTAGACACGCGCCATCGCCAGCACTCTTATGAAGGCAACGCAGAATTAAGAGACAGGTTTAATAACACACCAGCTCTGGAAAGCATGCGAAAATCTAAGTCAGTATTGTAGTTCTGCTTTTTTCAAAGGTAAGTATGATGACCAAACACTTGTTGATGCTGGCGCTGGCACTAGCCGTGACCGGTTGCGATTCATTTACCCCCGATAGCACAATCTCTGACTCGGGCAATAAACCAACGAAACCCACGGCGTCCCCTATGAGTGAAACAACCGAAACAAATGCCGCTAAGGTTGGCGTCGAGCCGCCGATTGCCGCGCAGCGGCCCAAGCAACTGACTATTCACGGCGACACTCGAATCGATAACTACTTCTGGCTGCGCGACGACGATCGCAAAAATCCCGAGGTGTTGGCCTATCTGCAGGCCGAAAACAAATACTTCGAGGCCAGCACGGCGCACACCAAAGCACTCGAAGAAACGTTGTTCAACGAAATCATCGGCCGCATCAAGCAAGACGATGCATCGGTGCCCGTCAAAATCGATGAGTACTGGTACTACACCCGTTACGAGGAGGGCGAAGACTATCCGATCTACGCCCGCAAGAAAGGTTCGATGACTGCCGACGAGCAAATAATGCTCAACGCCAACGAGCTTTCCAGGCCGCATGATTATTACAATATCAACAACTGGCAAACGACCGATGACCACAACATTCTCGCCTACTCAGAGGATACGATCAGTCGCCGCCAGTATGATATCAAATTCAAAGATCTGGAAACCGGGAAAGCTATTCCAGACACGCTAACCAACACGTCCGGCGCGATGGCCTGGTCGGCTGACGGAAAATATCTTTTTTACGTCAAAAAAGACGAGCAGACGCTGCTCCCATTTCAGGTGTGGCGGCATCAACTCGGCCAACCGGTCGATGATGACACGCTGATCTACGAAGAGAAAGACAACACCTTCGGCGTTGATATTAGTCGCGGCAAGTCGAAGGACTTTATCTATCTGCATGTGGGCAGCACGGTGTCTGACGAAGTGTGGGTGCTGCCGGCCGACAAGCCGCTAGACGCGTTCAAAGTGTTTCTGCGGCGAGAACGCGGTCATGAGTACAGCGTGGAAGATGTTGACGGACGCTTCTTTGTACTGACCAACTGGCAGGCCGAGAACTTCCGGGTGATGGCAACCGAACTAGGCAACTCCGGCGATCGTTCGAAGTGGAAAGAAGTGGTGCCGCATCGCGACGCTGCTTTCCTGCACGATATGGATGTGTTTCGCGACTACCTGGTATTGAACGAACGCGTTGAAGGTTTACGCCAGCTGCGGGTGCTGCGCTTTGATGACAAAAGCGACAGCAAGGAATTTGTTATTGAATCGGACGAACCGGCTTACGCGAGTTACATCAGCACCAATGTCGACGTGGCTAGCGACACGCTACGCTATTACTACACGTCACCGACCACGCCGGGCACGATTTATGACTACAACATGACCACCGGCAAACGCGAGCTTAAGAAACAGGACGAAGTCGTCGACGACAGCTTCGATTCGGCCAACTATCAGACCGAACGTTTCCGCATTGACGCACGCGATGGCGCGCGGGTGCCCGTCTCGATCGTCTACCGCAAGGATATGGGCAAACTCAATACCCGGCCGATACTGGTTTACGCCTATGGCGCCTATGGTTCGTCTACCGACCCGACATTCTCAATCAGTCGTCTGAGCCTGCTCGACCGCGGCTTTGTGTACGCCATTGCCCACATCCGTGGCGGCCAGGAATTGGGGCGGAAGTGGTATGAAGATGGAAAAATGTTCAACAAGAAAAACACCTTCACAGATTTTATTGACGTGACCAGGGCGGTTGTCGAGAAAAAATATGGCGACCCCGAGCGCGTGTTTGCCTACGGTGGCAGCGCCGGCGGCTTGCTAATGGGTGCCGTAATCAATATGGCGCCAGAGCTTTACCATGGCGTCATCGCGGCGGTACCGTTTGTTGACATAGTCTCGACCATGCTCGATGAATCCATTCCATTGACAACCGGTGAATTCGACGAGTGGGGCAACCCGAAAATCAAGGAACAGTATGACTACATGAAATCGTATTCGCCTTACGATCAGGTCAGCGCACACGACTACCCGCATATGCTGATCACCACCGGCCTGCACGATTCGCAAGTGCAGTACTGGGAACCGGCGAAGTGGATAGCCAAGCTACGCGATACGAAAACCGACAACAACTTGCTATTGATGCACACCGATATGGAAGCGGGTCACGGTGGAGCGTCGGGACGCTTCAAAAGCCAACGTGATACAGCACGCAACTTTGCGTTTTTGCTGGATTTAGCCGAAACGGCCAAGTAGGTTCAATGAGCGTTATGCCGATGCTTGGGCAAAACAATCTCTTGGTGCGCAGCGTATCCTCGCATACACACCGATGCAATATAGTGCCTAGCACTTTCCGGCAGCAATGTGGTCCTACACCGGCCGGTGGCTGTCGCAAAACTCCAGGCTCAAAAAACGATGCGCTCGGCCATCAGCGGCCGTTCGTTGGCTTGCCGCGAGCAATTGGTGGATGCGGGTGCTTCCTGAAGATCAGCGCAAAATGCAACGAGAGCAGCGATCACACGATCGTGCTCGGCAAAGCGGCGTCACACGCCAAGGAGGGGCATGATAACCGTAAAGTATTGTAATATTTCGCTTCTTCGAGTTCATTCGGTACCTAAACTGTGATCCACACCGCAGCCGAGAAGCATGATAGGCCATAACCTCTAAACCACGTTGCAGGCGAGCAGCCTGATCGGTCGAACGTGCGCCTCCGTGGCCCATTAGGCGCCGCACAAAGTTTTGATCGTAGCGATGTAAACGTCCATTGCTTCCCCTTTATCAGGAAACAAGGCCCAGGATAAAACATGGGGTGGAGCGAGCAGTGCAGCTAGAAGATATCGCAGCGGTTTGGAACTCTATACCATCGCAGATCGCGGTGCTGGATGCCGCCGGCAGCATTGTTCAAGTCAATGAGGCATGGTCCACATTCGCGCGCGAGAATGGTGGATCCGAGTCTTTGGCGAACGCAGTTGGGACAAGTTATCTTAAGGTCTGCCGGTCCGCCAAAGGACCCTGGGCGAACGACGCGCTGGTCGTCCATGATGGCATTCGTGCCGTCCTCAGTGGGGAGCGCGGTACATTTGAATTTGAGTACCCGTGCCATTCGCTCAACGAACAACGCTGGTTCCTGATGACGGCGTCGCCGTTCAAAGGAACGCTCGGTGGGGCCGTCGTCTCCCACGTCGATATCACGCGGCCTAAGTTGGCCGAAACACCGCGCGCAGCATTTGGCCGCATTATCGAGCAATCGCTCAACGAAATTTACATTTTTGCTGCCGACACCTTGCGCTTCATCGAAGTCAATGAAGAGGCGTGCCGCAATCTTGGCTATACCCTGGATGAACTGCAATCGATGACGCCGGTTGATATCTCAGCGGAACACACTGAGGACACATTCGCACTGCTCGCTCGCCCGTTACTCAACGACGCCAAGGATAAAATAGTCTTTACGATGGTACACCGACGTAAGGCCGGCAGTGAATATCCGGTGGAGGTACACCTGCAACGCATGAAGTTTAACGGCAGACAGGTGTATGCCGCCGTCATTCTCGACATCACCCGGCGCACACAAACCGAAGAAGCCCTCGCGCAAGCGCGTTTATTCCTTGAATCTGCACCGGATGCCACCCTTATCATCAACGTTGGCGGCAAAGTCGAAGTCGCCAACTCTCAGACGACCAAACTATTTGGTTACACGCAAAAGGAACTGTGCGGCATGTCGATTGAAGTGTTGGTGCCGGAATGCTTCCGAGACGGCTATCCGGAACATGGAGAGCAGCTTGCCGTTATACCGAAGGTCTTCCTGAATACGAACGCCGATCTGGACTTATATGCCGTCACAAAAACCGGGCAGGAAATTTCGATAGAGGTGAGCGTCAGTTCGATTCATACCGGCGACGGCACGCTCGTGGCAGCAGCCATTCGTGATGTCAGCAAACGCAAACAGGCGGAACAGGAACTACGCCAGAGCCAGCAGCATTTCCAGGATTTGGTAGAAGGATCTGTGCAAGGGATTGTCATCGAGCGCGACGGTAGAGTGCTTTTCGCTAATCAGTCGTTTGCAGATATCTTTGGTTACGAAGACCCGGCTGAGATTGTCACCGCTGAGTCGATAAGTTCCCTCTATCACCCCGATGAGCTTGATCGGATGATCCAATACCGCACCGCGCACCGAGGGGCTGCGCAGGCGCTTGCTAATTATGAACTGCGCGGCGTCCGTAAAGATGGGGGCATCGTCTGGCTCGAAGCACGGGAACGAGTTTTTATGTGGGACGATGAACCCGCTGTGCTGTCGACCATGATTGACATTTCCGAGCGCCGCCGAGTCGAGGAGGCCCTGTTTCAGGAAAAAGAGCGCGTTCAGGTGACGCTGGAATCCATCGGCGACGGCGTGATCACGACCGACGCCCAGGGACGAGTCAACTACTGCAATGCCGTGGCTGAAGCGCTGACGGGTGTGAGTCGGGACGAGGCACTTGGGCAGCGGCTGACCAGCGTATTTAACATCGTTAACGAGCAGACCCGCGAGCGGGTGGCTGATCCCATCGTCCGTTGCCTGATCGAAGACACTGTGGTTGGCCTGGCCAGTCACACGGTGCTGCTGAATCGCCACGGACACGAATACGCGATCCAGGACTCGGCCGCACCGATTCGCGATCGGCAAGGCGAGTTGCTGGGTGCAGTGCTTGTCTTTAGCGATGTCTCTGAGCAGCGTCGTTTGAACCGGGAAATGTCTCACCAGGCGTCCCATGACGAGTTGACCGGCTTGGTGAACCGACGTGAATTCGAGATGCGTCTCGAGCGCGTGTTGGAAACCGCCCACGCCGATCACAATGAACACGCCCTGTGCTACCTGGACCTCGACCAGTTCAAAGTTGTCAACGATACCTGCGGCCACGCTGCCGGTGATGCATTGCTGGGCCAGATCGCGGAACTGTTTCGTGGGCACATTCGTGAGCGCGATACCTTGGGCCGGCTCGGTGGTGATGAGTTTGGCGTGTTGCTGGAACACTGTGGGCTCGAGCAAGCGAAGCGCGTGGCGAATGCCTTACGCTGCGCGGTTGATGAGTATCGTTTCGTTTGGGACGACAAGCCCTTTCGGATAGGGGTCAGCATCGGCGTGGTGCCGATCACCGACGACTCGCGCAGCCCTGAAACCCTAATGCAGGCCGCCGACAGCGCCTGTTACGTGGCGAAAGACGCAGGCCGAAATCGTATCCGCGTATACCACGAGCACGACGTGGAGCTCGCCCGACGTCACGGCGAGATGCAATGGGTGTCGCGCATTCAACAGGCGCTCGAAGAAGATGGTTTTAAACTGTATACGCAACTCATTAGACCCTTAGACCCAAACGTGACAAGCGGCTTGCACTTTGAAGTGTTGCTGCGTCTGGTCGACAAGGCTGGCCGCATCATCCTGCCCGGCGATTTCGTTCCCGCCGCCGAACGCTACGACCTGGCGGTGCGCATTGACCGCTGGGTCATCGAACACGCCTTCCGCTGGTTAGCAGAGCAACCCGCCGTTATCGATAGCCTTGAGCTGTGCGCGATCAATCTGTCGGGGCATTCATTGAGCGATCATTTATTCGAGGCCCACGTATTACGCCAGCTCCAAGCCACCGGCATTCCAGGTGAGAAGATCTGCTTCGAGATCACCGAGACCGCAGCCATCGCTAATCTCAACGATGCCACGCGGTTTATCACGACGCTGAAAACCCACGGCTGTCACTTTGCGTTGGACGATTTTGGCAGCGGATTATCCTCATTTGCCTACCTGAAAAACTTGCCTGTGGATTTTCTGAAAATCGACGGGATGTTTGTCAAGGACATGATTGACGATCCCATCGATCACGCTATGGTCCGCTCCATCAACGAGATAGGGCAGCTCATGGGCAAACAAACGATCGCGGAGTACGCCGAAAATAAAGCCATAATCAAACAACTACGTGCAATAGGCGTTAATTTTGCACAAGGTTTTGGGGTGAGCCGCCCTCAGCCGATAGTCCGTCTATTGAAGGCAGCATGGCGCAACGGTAAAGCCGAGACGAGGTCGCGCACACGAGTCGAATGGGCATGAGTCGAGCGACCTCTATCAGCGCGGCTGCGGCATCACTCGGCGCACACGATTTTGTGCAGGCACGCCTGCCGGGCTTGCGCTAGCGCCGCGTCAGCTCTTTTGATTAAATCGGCGGGGGTATTGCCAGGCTGGACATTGCTGATGCCGATAGATGCCGTCAGTTTTCTGCCAACGGCTTTTTTATGAGGCAGTTTGAGACCCTGAATACGGGTCTGGAAGAGTTCAGCATATTTGACCGCCTGCTCAAGGGTGCTATTGGAGAACATGACTGAAAATTTCTTACCAGCATAACGATGACATTTGATTGTTTCGGCTTTGAGGCTATCGAGCATCTCTCCGACCCGTCTCAGGGTTTCATCACCGCACAGGTAACCGAATTCGTCGTTGATGGTTTCGATATTGTCGAGTTCGACAAACAGGAGAATAAAGTTCGTCTTATCCTGTCTCATCGCCGCGCCAAACTCTTTATCAAACGCGCAGCGGTTGCCTATGCGGGTCATTGGATCACGATAAACGTCTTCCGGGCTGGTGTTCGCTTGTTCCGTCAGCGAATCGATGCCGGTTTTCGCACTTTCAAATTGACTGTGAATGAATTCGACCGCAGTCTGCGTCTGGACCGTCTGTTCTAACAGTTGCTCCAGCGCGACCTTCAGCGCTTGCGGATCCGAACTCGAATCAATCGTTCCGATCGTATCGGTCAATGTGCGGCTGAAATCCTCGGTACATGTCGCTGCAATTTCGCTGGCCTGCAGTAGTTCGACCAATAATTGCAGCACACTGGTTTGTGTCTGTTCGACGTTGTGAAAAAACGGTTTGATAATGTAGTGAAAAAACAACTGCTCGCTTTTATCGGCTGAGTACTGGCCGGGCGTGGAAAATTCTTTATCCAGGTCGTGTACAAGCTGCGGATCCTGCTGTGTCTCACGTGCATACCAGAGCGTAAAGTTGTAAGGATTGGTAGGAATACCACGCTGCACCATCTTTGGTATTGCCTGTCTCAGCAGCTCCGCAGCAGATTTACTGTCTTCGTTAAAAAACATGAATTCGTCCTTGAATATATTATTGACTGCTCGGTGTATCAGGCTGCCACTAGTCGCCAGCCAGGATGGCCTCGATTGAACCAACGGGTCAGCTCATGATCACGCTGCTGTGCCGCATCTATATCAGCGTAGAGATCGGGTTGCGCTTGCGCTGATGCCAAAGACCGATGTCCTGCAACAGCGCGTCAATGCGGCCAGGCGGCATCACCGCCTCCGCTAGGTTGTTACTTCGGCGGCGCTGTGCAGAGATGGGGGAGTTGGCAATACGCAGTACTTTAGCAGCGAGCGAGGGATCCATTTTCACCGCATCGGCGACCGTACCCTTGCTAGCGGCTTTATCCTGCGCACATTCGACGATATGCGGCGTAGCCGCCGGCAAATTCGGCAGGCCACGGTGCGCTAGCAATATCTTTAAAAGTCGACCACCCAACATCAAGGGAGCTACTGAAATATGTTTTATAGTTAAGTGTAGACCGCGGCCTGTGGATCTTCCACGCGAAAGCGCTACTATCGCGTCACGCGCCAGTATTCGACGTGGGAGACAGGTGAATTTTTACTCTTAATCGCACAACAACTTCTACCCCTTTACCGATTTCAGCGTCCCACAATGAGCGCAAAACTTTCCAGTCGCCGTGGCGCGCTCCAGTGCAATTTTAAAAATCAGTTCAGCATCTTCCGGGGCAATATCAAGGTGCTCACGCAAACGGCTCAATTGGTCCATTTCCGCGGACGTCAATATACCGTCATTCATTGCTGCATCGACCAGCGCTTCATAGCGAACGCGCTGACGGCGAAAGTTGTTGGCAAATCCCGAGGCAATAATGCCCGTGGGTAAAGCTACCATGCCAACTCCTACAAATATGATGACGCCGCCAAAAACCTTGCCCAACGCAGTGATGGGTACCACATCGCCATAGCCGACGGTAGTCAGGGTAGCCAATGCCCACCACATCGCTTCGGGAATACTGCCAAATGCCACGGGTTGTACCTTGTGTTCAATAAGATATATACCGCTAGCTGCTAACAGCATCAGCATAAACATGACAAAAAAGGCCGCAAACAAGGCGCTGGCCTCTTGCCGCAATACAGAAAGCAAGCTCTGCATCGCACTGTGATAGCGGGTGAGCTTGAAGACGCGAAACAGGCGAATAATTCGCAACATGCGCAAATCTAGTGGAAAAATATAGCTGAGGTAAAAGGGTAGTATGGCGATTAAATCAATTAAGGCCATTGGGGTAAGCATATAACGAATGCGCACCGCAAACGGCACTTTACCAGCAGCATCAGGACAATCAACGCTGCTCCACACCCGGGCGATATATTCGACGCTGAATATCGCTACCGAGAGCAACTCGAATGCGCTGAATAGTGAACTGTAGCGTTGTTCCAGTGACACGTTTGATTCCAGAACTATCGCCAATACATTCAGAGAGATGACGGCGATGAGAAGAATATCAAAGGTGCGGCTGAAGGCGTCCTGAGACCGATTCACCTGCAGAATTTCGTGAACCCTGCGGCGGGTTGCTGTCAATTGCACTGTCGTCATACAGTCGGAAATCGCCCACAAAAAACTTACTCTTTTATTTTATGTTAGCACTTAATTCCAGAATTACTTCCGGTAGCTATTGGCCGAGGGTGTGTGCCCAACCGGGTTGTTCTTGGTTTTTCTGCATAATAAAGTGCTCACTACTGCGCGTTAAAACGGCTGCGTGGCGGTATGGGCAACTCGATACCGGCGTAGGATAACTATCGCTGACTTATTTAATCGATGTATCGCGGCTCAAAGTGCCGCACTGGAAGCCAAAACAGACAGAATAAACAACGCAACCGGTCATAATCTGCGCCTGTTAAGCCTGCAAACATCTACACGCTCAATCGTTAACGGCGACAACCCATACGCGTCGTTGCGGAAAGTCAACAATCAATCCAGTTTCGCCCAGCCAGTCCAGCCCCAGAACAACTGCCGGTTTCTCAGCGACACCAAATAGCTCAAACACCGGCAAGTCAACTACCTGTACCGGCATGTCGGTAAGCAGGCAATTACCGATTTTGACTTTTGACACGGTGGCGCTGCCGGCTTGCACAGGGTTACCCGTTGCGCCGTGAATTACATCACCAGCCATTATGCTGGATGAACTAAAACCCAGTTTCTCACCCAAATTCCAGTTGATGCGGGTTTTGCGTGCGCCGGTATCGAGTACGAATTCCCGTGTGCCGACACCATCCATAACAACAGGCACGGTTGCATGCCCGCTTTCAGCGATAGAAATTGGCACTATGGGGTAGGCGTAAGGGGCAAAAGCGATGAGAAGTAGATAGACTGTCTTACCACTGAATGCCGATATCATAGACGCTGTTGATTTATTCACCACAGTTACCTGGGTCCGCAATTAACTGCAGATTCATTGTGCCTTACTTCTGGACGTCCAGCTCCGGGATCCTGACACCGATACTGATCTCGGAACGATTCCAATCGTCAGTTTTTTTTTGGTAAATGAGTAGGTCAAGCCCCCTGTGTCACCCTAGATAATTGGACTCCCCATCCTCTTCGCTATAACTTTTTTGAAGTGCGGTCATGATATTTTTGCAGCCCTTAAGCTGGGTTGTCATCACGCTGCGGCTCTTCGCCGTCTGGCGACCATCCACAGCGCACACAACCCTGAATTGAATAACCACAATGCAGCAGGTAAGGGCACGGCGGAAAATGTCAGATCGTCGAAACCCTCCGCTCCACTTTCGGTGACCTGAAATAACGCGACGTTAAATGGCGCACCGCCTAAATCGACCGAGAGAATATTATCCTGTGCGACGACGGCGTCGCTGAAGCCCTCGTCTAACGCTAGCACCGTAAACACATTAGAGGTGTCGGTCGTTTCAAGCGCTAGCAGGCGGACCAATTGCCGAGCATCATTCAGTTCCACGTCGGTCGCGAGACTGGCGGAAGTCACAGCGGTTGAAAAATTGAACAATATATCGCTGCGCGCTACCGTCACGCCGATGGCGTAGTTCGGCGGAGAAACCGCCCCTGGCGCATTCGGATTCAATACATTGAATACGTTGGTTAAAAAGGTCAACGTGATAGTGTCGCCGACACTGATGTCGTCAGTATTAGCTGTGGCCGAGTTGATAACCACACCTTGCGACGCCAGGCTGTCGCTGGCGACGGCTCCGGGCGTCAAATCATCAAAGTTTATAGTGGCGGCCTCCGCCCCAACGCCTATGCCAACGATATACATCAGCGCTACAGTTTGAACCAGTTTCATTGATTTCATACCATCTGCCTCCAAGCCAATTTAAAATGCAAAAGTCGGTAATTTAAATTGTGTTAAAGCTCAGCGAAAGCTGAATGTCAACGTAGGTAATCATACTCCCGCTTTGGACCTGCCGTCCCATATTTTGTTATTGCCAGTTTTGCGGGCTGGCTCCTCGCGATTAACATCGTCACGTCTTTCGCTCTCGTTGGCGATTGCATAGCGGCGGGTAATGATCCAGGGGTAAACGCCCATTTTCCCAGGCTGAAATTTGCGTCGTATTGACTGAACCAGCACACGCACAAGATACCGAACTCGCACATACTCGGGCAAATACGGCGAATAAGCTCCATAAGAGGATCGGTCTGCTAGCGTACAAGACGGTTGCTCCTGCATCTGTCTCCAAGTGGCGTAGCTACACGCCTAATCAGCCAAACTTCCGCTATGCAAGCTACGGGCTTCCAACCGCCTGCTCAAATCCCGGCGGGATGCAGTCCCAGCAAGCAGATCGTCAAGGTAGTCACTGGCCTTATCGCCGAACACCTCGCAAACACGCGCGCTCTCATCCACCGCTGACTGAAAATGAACACCTGCCCAAACGCGACTCTGGCCACAGTCCGTCGCCCAGTCGGTCCAGGTCGCGAATTGCAGTACAGTGTCATCCGCGGGCGTGATGCCGGGTTCGACCCGAGACGAGCCTGCCGGTCTCGGCACCTCCCAATTGAGATCGTCGTGGCCAAGATAGCGCCGTGCCGCCTGTGCGTGCGCCGCACAAAAACAGGTCGACGCCGACGGATACTCTGGATGGTCCGCTTCCTCGAGATAACTCTTCCAGTCGATCGCACGCAACCGCACGGTGCCCAGCCCCGGTCCACCCCATGCAGTCACGCGATGGCGACCATACAGATAGCGAATGGCACTGAAGGGCCGCACCGCATCGTAGCGGCGCTTCTCGTGCCAGACGAAAATACCGGCGTCGTGAGCGGCCATGTTGGTTAGAAAATCAAGCTGTATGAATTCCAGTAAAGACAAACCCTGCGACTGTGCGGCAAAAACTGCGGAGAACCCCAGCGCCTCGATTTTGTTGTCAAACAGCTCCGCTTTCAATTTTCGTTCGTCATTAAGGTCAGCAGATGCCTGTAGCACCTCATCCGCCTGCTGCTTATAGGCATCAGAATTGTGGTGGTCGCTGGCGTACGGCGGCGGCACACGGAATTGTCGAGGGTGGCGATACGAGTACGGCTCAGTGAGAGCATACTGTGGGGTCACGAACTGCTGGATTTTATACAGGCCCATGCCTTGTCGCTGTAAATCCGGTTGCCAGCGCGAAGGGTCGAACAGCCGATACGCTGTGTTTACCGGTTTATAGCGAGTGTAATCCATATATGGCTGCGGATTGTATTTGTGACCAGCCTTGCCACGCGAGCGTTCGTCACCCAACTGATTCATACCATCGTGCGCACGGCCTCGAACCACACCGCTGCCCGATTTATTACCCAATCCGATGGGCGTTGTCAAATCGTTGGAGTCATCATCCGGGTCAAGGCCAATATGACTGAGCATGTCACGCCATATGGGCGTCTGCTCTGGCAAGAGGCTGTTAAGCACTCGATACGATGCATACAGCAAGGCGATGTTGAGATTGCGGTTGGTCGACGATTCATTGGCCGGCCGCCGGCCAAGGCGAGTGTAGACACCAACGGCTGTCGGGTCATACGGCGCGGTGGCATCGAACCAGCCGTTAGTGATCAGTGTTGTCGTTCGCAGTACTAGCGTAGCATCGCCGCCGCCGGGAGAGACCTGGGAAAAAATCACGGGAGCAACGGTTGGAATAACGATCTCTATGGCGGCGTTGCCGTTGTCCAGATCGAAATCACCGGCCAGCGCCGTTGGTTGTAACAGGCATGCCATCAGGCCCAAAATTATACGCCATGCCAGTCTGCTAGCGTTCTTTGTTCTCATAACACTTCTCCTCCCTTGCCTCGCATTATGTAACAAAGCAAGGGAGAGAAATATTGTACTGAAGTGTTAATGCGAAAGGATTATAGCAAGCATTCTGCCACGCATCTGACTGTGCGCCTGATTAGGCGCTAATTCAAACTTACCAATAATCGATGATATGACGACACAGAGCATCGCGCTCAAGCCGCGTTAATTCCCGGAATTCGTCCAGTTTCGGCGCTCCAGGCCATCCGGGATCGGATAGTGTCAATCCACAGGCGCTACGTTCCTCTGCATAACGCGGAAAAATATGAAAGTGCACGTTCGGATCGGCCATCATAAGCATAAGGTAATTGATTTTGTCGTAGCTGAACGCGGCACCGAGAACACGTTCAACGTCACGGATAACCGCTCCCATCTCTTCAAAAGCACCAGCAGGGAGATGGGAGAATGCTTTGGCATCGGACTTCGCGCACAGCACAAGACAACCGAGAGTAACGTGCTGTTCTCGCAACAACACTACCCAATGCTCGTATTCTCGAATTAGTGTTTCAGGATACCCGAATCGTTTTGTGGTTTCGTTCATCATTAATACTCTTCATATCCGCGCTTCGTTCAGGCTTGTCACATCTATTTGCGAGCACGAATCACACTGGATGGATAGGGTAGCAGGGTTAATTTTAGCATCCTATTCCGCTAAATAATAAGTGCAGTGTCTTGTGCTGCCTTACATTATTTCTGATTTAAATCGTTTTCAAGATCTACGTACAGTTCCGAGAATCCTAGAGAAGAATAAAGTTTTCTAGCTGACTCATTTTTCGCGAGGACCGATAGCCTTAACCATCGCGCGTTGTTCAATTTGGCAATAGACTCCGCCGCTGCAATCAATTGCTTACCAAGGCCAATCCTCCGAAACTGCTGCCTTACTACAAGATCATCTATCAAACTGTACTCGATATTACCATCGTCTATTTCCCCGCTGCTGACCTTCACCAGAATCGGCAAGTTATTTCGTGACCGTTCCTAAGTATCCCGCAATTGCATTATGCTCTTCGGCCACGAGTATCTGGCCGTGGTACTCGTTGCACTTTCTGAGCATGTCAGCAATGTAGCTATCAGCGATTGACTCTCCGCAAGGCATGCGCGGGTCCATCTGGCGCTCGAAATCCTGCAGCTCAATCAGGCATTCGCGAATTTGCTGAATATCTGTGTCGGGTTTGAATACACGAATGCGCATGGAATAGAAGCCCAACAAATTGCCGAACTGCAAGTATGCTGCAGATCATGCCGCCAAAGCGAGCGTTGCAAGAAGACCAAAAAAAACTAACGCTTACGCTTCGCTTCAAGTTACGTCTCGCGCCTATCGAAGCTGAGGGGATTCAGACAGTCGGATTGGGCCATGTTTATGCAAAAAGACGCTGCCTAAAACGGGTATTGCAGTTCTGGCACCCACTTGGTCCAGATCGATTCGAGGCGCCCGTCTATTTTTATTTGCGCGATTGCGGCATTGACGATGTGAGTGGCACATAGGGTGATCCCATTTAATGCGTGGCATTGCCTTCTCCCGTTCTTGTTTTGCATACGCGTGGTGTTACCGCTATCGGACAACCACGTCCTGCGGTTAGCGTAAACCAAAGCTCAGGGGTTCAAATAGGTTTCGATTTCAGGCGTGCGGTAACCGTCTTCACGCCACAGGATCGGAAAATAGTTTTCGTCTAGCCTGTTATCGCCGAGCCGTTTGTAGCGGCTATAAATCGGGCCGATACCCTGGTCGAAATTCAGCGGCTGGTATTCGACATCACCGCGCATCGCGTGCAATACCAGCGAGCGGCGTGGATTCGGGCCCTGGTTAGCGCCGGATCCATGCCAGGTCCAGCCGTGGTGAAACGAACCGCCGCCGGCATTGACTTCAACATAGGCGATGTCGGCTTTGACCCCCTCGCGCGCGGCCGCCTTTTGCATCGGTGCGCGGTAATCCTCGGGCGCATGAAACTCACCCTCCGGCTCGCTTAGCCCCCACTTGTGCGAGCCGCGCGCGAATTCGATGGTGCCGCCGTCGGCGCTGGTATCATCCAGCGCAATCCAGCAGGTCAGTAAGTCGGACGGCGTAATCCAGTCGAGATAGGCGCTGTCCTGATGAAAACCCAGCGACTTCGCCGCCGGTGGTTTCCAGATTACGTTATCAATCATGATGCGAACGCCAGGCCATTGAGCGATTTCGGCGATGGTCTGGCCGAGTGTTTGGTCGAGTACCACGCGGGCAATTTCGCGGTTTGCTTTCCAGCCGTTACAAATTTGCCGGGAAAGACTCGGATCGCCGCCGTCATATTGCCAGTTGACTTCATCAGGCCGAACCCCGGTTTCGAAACGACCCTGAAACAGGTCTTCAAAGGCCTGATGCAAAACCGGTACGGCTTCGGCGTCAATGAGTTTGTCGACGACCAGAAATCCTTCGGCGTTATAACGAGCGCGATCAGCTGTGGAAATTTGGCGAACCATAACGATAAATATACAAGTATCTTGTGAGTTGCCAGTATAAACTATGGCTTAACTAAGTTTCTAACGAAACAAATTCGTAAATAGACCGAAAATATGGATATAGACCGAACAGATTACGAACTATTGCGCCTTTTGCAGCAGGATGCACGGGTGTCCAATAAACAACTTGCCGCCGCGGTTGGCCTGGCGCAGTCGAGCTGCCACGAGCGCCTGCGGCGGCTATGGTCGGCCGGCGTATTGACCGGCACCCATGCGCAGGTCGATGCGCAGCAGCTGGGTTATAACATTGCTGCGTTATTCATGATCGGAATCTCGCGTCATGAACACCCGACCATTGAAGCGTTACTCGACGAACTGGCCGACATTCCCCAGGTTCAGGCGACCTATCTGATCACCGGCCGCTACGACCTCATAGTGAAGGTGCTGGCATACGATATGGATCATTTGAAAACTCTCGCTTACGAGCACTTCACGCATCGTGCGGTCATCAACCGTTTCGAGACGTCGATTATCTACGAGGGCAGGGAGCGTTTTATGGTGCCGGCACCGGCGGCGCTCGATTAGGCCGGCCAGTTTTCGTCACCGGTGGAACGCGGTAATCCCGGCACAGCGCTGCTCGACCAGAATGATCCCTGCGCTATGGTACCAATGATGAACTCATTGTCTCTCTCGGCCAAGCCACTGCTTCACCTCAAACATGTCGCCCTTGAAGACCACGCTCGCCTGACTTTTGTCCAGCTGATATTGGTAGAGCTTGTCGTAGTAATCACTTAGCAAGGTTGCAATAACTCTGTCAAACCCTGCCCAATCATCATGATCGCGCAGAGCGGCCACTGCGTCAGGCAAAATCTGACATAGCTCGTGGTAGCGCAGGCCACCCAGCCGTTTGCGTATGCGCGACAGATTTTCCAATACATTCGCCTGCAAGGCCGCCCAGGGATTTTCGTTCACTTGTTGAAAATGCCGCAGGCTGTACAGCACGTAATCGGTGCGCAGCCGTTCAAGGCGCTCTTGCAAGCTGGCTTGCAGAACCACGCCAGGCGCGCGCGACATCGCTTGCTGCAAGGAGGGTGACACGTTAATACGACCGATGGAACGTGACTCGGCTTCGATGACTACCGGCGAATCGCTATTGGCTTCGCATTTTAGCCAATCGATAATTATCTGGTTCTCCCAATCGATTTGTGCTGGCTGTTCGACAAAAGTTCTACCAAAAGCACTACCTCGATGCTGCGCACGCCCTTCCAGATCAATCGAACTCGGGTGAGCTTCAATCAATTCAGTT
>RCMY010002162.1_pt1 | contig 26440 bp, 27 predicted proteins | sample 2041341 | NCBI WGS metagenome assembly RCMY01 (sample SAMN09708234, study PRJNA481090) | Marine sediment metagenome, whole genome shotgun sequencing project.
TTATCACAAATTGCTCTTGCTTCTTCTTGGCTAATACTTTTTGAAATTACCGTAAGTAAGTCAATTTCATTACTAATTTGATCTAATGCAGCACTCAACGTAGTTAATTTTTCTTTTTCCATAAGAAATTAATTAAGTATTATAAGATGAATCTAAATTAAAGAAAATTCAAGGTTTATAAAATTTTATATCGATTTATGTTAACCTGTAAGTTGTAAAAGCACAAAGTGTAAAGATATTTAATTAAAATCGCTAAACTTTATAGCTTATAGTTTGATTGAAAATTCATTGCAGAATTATATTACTGAAATTATTATCTAAAAATTTACTGCTCCAAATTTATTGTCTTTAATGTTATAAAATCGGTTAGTAACATGAAAAAGTTCGCTCCATTTAAAATAAAAAAAGCCTTCTAATGAAGACTTTACTTTTATGCTGTGGATGAATAGGCACTCGTCTTTCGTCTTCTTTTTTTGAAGTTCCAATAACTCCCATTTTTAATAAAGCCATTTGTTTTTTGATTTGAAACGAATTGCAGAGTAATGAAATGAGCAAAGCGTAAGATTAAAATTACTATTAGAAAGTTATTTTCTGGCAATCAGTCATTAAGTTGACTACTAGGTTTCATTAATCAAAATAAGGGGCTTAAAGAAGAAAGCCTCAGCAATTCGAAAAAGTTGCGCGAAGGGATAATTAATATCAACAGATAAATAATACTAAAGCAAAGGTACTTTATTAAAAACCAATATAAGAATAATACCAAAGCCTATCCATTTACTGATTATTAGAAAACATAGATATTTTTGATTGGAATAAAGGCTACATAATTCTAAAAAGTTAAGTGTCAAAACGACAAAGTAATTAAGCGTTACGGTAAACCCTTCAAATTAAAATTTTCTGCCGAACTTAATCTTAAAAGAGTATGCCAATGGTTAAGTTAATATGAATCTCATGACTTTAAAACAACATTAACAAAGTTTCAATATTAAACCAGTATACTATCAATTAACAATTAAAACCATAAACAATGGGAATGATTAAAGATAGATTGAAATTCAAAATTACAAAAGAACAAACTCATCCAACAAATCCAACAGGTAATATTAACCAACAATCTAACCAGTTTAATATTGATGAGCCAACTATAAAAAAACAACAAAATAAAAAATAGTAAAAATGAGAAATAATGCAGAATTACAAGCAGATATTAAACAACATGCTATAATTGGTTAATGCAGTATATCATTTATAAAAGCATCTTTAATTTAAAGATGCTTTTATTTTTAAAAACTAATAGAAAATGGAATCTCAAAATGGCCTTAATGAATCGATCCTCTTAACAACCTTAAAAATTCAAAATGAATTTCCAGAATTGGTAAAATACTTGGATGAATTACCTAAAAAATTCCAATCCAACACTGAAAAAGGGGTAAATAACAAAGAACTAAAAGACTATTTAGATTCATTAAACGATTTATTAGAAACTTATTCAAAACAACATTAAAAAACAATAAAAATGACAATCCAAATAAATACCGACAAAACCCTTACAAGTGAAAAAAGAACTTACGATTTTTTTTCTTCTCAAATTACCGAAGCCTTCCAAAGGTTCAAATCTCAGATTACCAGAATAGAGGTTCACTTGAAAGATGAGAATGGGAAAAAGGACGGATATAATGATATCTCGTGTCTACTAGAGGCTAGACTTGAAGGCAGACAGCCAATTGCTATCACTAATCAGGCAAACACTATTGATCTTGCAATAACAGGTGCTATTGACAAAATGAAAACCGCAATAGAAACTATTCTTGGAAGAATTCAAAAACACTAAAACTTATAAAAATGGAAACAAATAACAACTTAGGCATTTGGATGGATCATTCAACTGCTCATTTGATTGATATAAATTCAAAAAAAGAAAATCACTCTATTATGTCAAAATTTACTTCAGAAACAAAGGAAGAAGCTTTGAGTAGAAGCGAAATTCTTATGCATAACAAAAGACAGCAGATGCATGAAAAATTTTATAAAAAAATTGGAGCTGAAATTTTAAAATATAAACAAGTACTTTTATTTGGTCCAACAAATGCAAAAGTAGAATTACACAATTACTTGAATAAAGATTTACATTTTAAGGACATAATAATTGACATTGAAACAGCAGACAAAATGACTGATAATGAAAAAGATGCCTTTGTGAAAAATTATTTTGAAATATATAAATAATTTAAAAACGCAAAATAGGAGTTACTGAAACAAAATCCGAAGCAATATGTAAGTTATTAGTTAAAATATTTTGTAAATGAAACCATTCATTATATAAAAACACAAAATGCCTATGGGAACCTTTAATGTTTCTTTTTTATAGTATTTATAACTTTTTGAAACTCAGTTGTGCAATTAGAAGAATCAATTGATAGTGTTGTAGAGCGTATTCATTCAATTAGTCATTATGCACCTGCAACTATGAAATCATATTTAAGTTAACGTATCTTACAAAATAAACAATGGGATAACAATATAAAATGACATACACTATTATAATTGTCTTTTGCTCAATACTGCTCATTGCCTATGTATTTAACCTCACTTCTTCAAAAACCAGCATACCTTCTGTAATTCTGCTGTTGTTATTGGGATGGGGGATTAAACAATTCACTCTCCTTTTAGAACTTCAACTTCCTGATTTCTCTAAGTTATTACCCATATTAGCCACAATAGGTCTTGTCTTGATTGTACTTGAAGGGTCTTTAGAATTGGATTTTAATAAATCAAAGATCAGGCTTGTAAAAAAATCTCTGCTGGGGGCATTATTTTCAATGATAGGAATGGCATTAATACTTGCTTTCGCGTTCCAGTATTTTGGAAATAATTCTTTTAAAATTAGTTTGATCAATGCAATTCCCTTTTGTATCATCAGCAGTGCAATTGCGATTCCTAGCGCTAGAAATCTGAATGTATTCAATAGAGAATTTACAACCTATGAAAGTAGTCTCTCAGATATTTTAGGAGTGTTATTTTTTAATTTCATTGTGCTGAATAATAGTATTGACCCATCTTCTTTTGCATTTTTTGGATTAAAGCTAGTAATTGTGATTGCTGTGTCTCTAATTGCAACGATTGGATTGTCACTTTTACTCAGTAAAATTGACCATCATGTAAAATTTGTTCCTATCATTTTGTTAGTGATTCTGATCTACGCTATTTCCAAAGTATTTCATATTCCAGCTCTTATTTTTATTTTGATATTTGGACTATCCATTGGAAATCTTGCTGAATTTAAGCGTTTTAGATGGGTTAGAATATACCACACAGAAGAGTTAAAGGATGAAATTCAAAAATTCAAAGCCCTTACAATTGAAGGTGCTTTTCTAATTCGTGCATTGTTCTTTATCCTTTTTGGCTATGTGCTAAAAACTTCTGAAATCTTCAATTCCAAAACGTTAATATGGTCTTTGAGTATAGTTTCATTAATTTTCGTTCTTCGTGCAATTCAGCTCAAATTTTCTAAGCTAGAATTGACTCCGCTATTGTTTGTTGCGCCAAGAGGACTTATTACTATACTCTTATTTTTAGCTATTGACAACAGTGACAGCATCTTACTGGTTAATAGATCACTAATAATTCAGGTAATCATTCTCTCAGCATTAATTATGACATTTGGCATAATGGTAACCACTAAAAATAATAAAAAAGAAGAAAAAAAGGAAGGTGCAACAGTCACTAAAAAAAAATAGCCACTTACGTTACTATATGCTTACTTTCATCCGCTTCGAGTGGTTCACTTTGTCCTTCCTATCCATTAATTCATAGAAATCTTGAAATTTGTATTCTTTCAATATGTTTGGGTCAAGTTGAATGGATTAGATAAAGTTATAAATTAATCAAAAAAGAAAGCCTCAACTCCAATTTTAATTCGAGTTGAGGCTTAATAATTATAATTTGTAACAATCTTTATAGACAAATTATTGTCACCTTGATTGTCACCTTGATTTTTAAATCACTACTAATCAGAACTTTAAAACATCATTAGTGGAGATAAGGGGATTCGAACCCCTGACCTCTACGCTGCCAGCGTAGCGCTCTAGCCAACTGAGCTATACCCCCGAGAATCCTTGTCGAAAAGGAGAGTGCAAATTACGACTTTCCTTTTAAAACTAGCAAGGGAATTATGCTCTCAAAATCAACTTTTTTCACGCGGTCATCTTGCCAAAGTTTTTTGAAAAAACCTCGTTTTCTTCTTATCACGCAAAGCATATCCGGATTTTCTTCATGTAAAAATTCTAAAACTCCTTGATAAACCGTAGCATTTCTTGTAGAAATTAATTTAGAAGTAATACTTTTCAAAATTTCATTCAATTCCAAATCTTTTGCATCTAATTTTGGAGTCTTAACTTGTAATAAGTTAATGGTAGAATTAAATTTTTTCTGAATCAAAATTAATAAATCCAATGTAGATACCTTCTTGATAGATCCGGACTTAACCGTCATTAAAATCTTAGAGATTGGTCTGAATTTAGCCTGAGCAGGAATAATCAAAATTGGTGTTCTGGTATCTTTTATGAGTGCTCCGGTAATTTTTCCTAAAAATATAGATTCATCTAAAAGGTCATTTTTTGTAGAAGAAATAATCAAATCAATTTCTAATAATTTGGTTAACTCTTTCAAACTGTCAATTATATTATTACCTTTTAAAGATTTTGGATAAATCTTTACTTTTCTTGTATTAACCTGAAGTAAATGCTCTTCCAGAATTTTTTTACTATCATTTTTTAAAAGTGTATCAATTTTCACAAAAGAACCGGAAACTTTTGAACTGCTAAATACATGAACTAAATAAACAGTAGCGTCAATCTTTTCAGCAAAATCAATTGCATATTGCAAGGTATTAACTGCATTTTCGTGACTTCCTATCGGAACTAAAATATTTTTCATTTTTTAATGCTTAAGATTCGTTACTTATAGTTTAATTTGAAAAACATCTTAGAAATTTTCTAAGATGTTTTTCAAATTATTTTTTAAAATACTATTAATATCTGTAATAATCTGGTTTGAAAGGTCCTTGAACCTTAACTCCAATATAATCTGCTTGATCTTGACTTAATTCATCGAGTTCAACACCTATTTTTTCCAAGTGTAAACGTGCAACTTTTTCATCTAAATGTTTTGGAAGCATATATACATCATTTTCATATTTGTCAGAATATTTCCACAATTCAATTTGCGCTAAAGTTTGGTTGGTAAATGAATTACTCATCACAAAACTAGGATGACCCGTTGCGCAACCTAAATTTACCAAACGACCTTCGGCAAGTAATAAAATTTCTTTTCCGTCGATGTTGTATTGATCTACTTGAGGTTTAATTTCAATTTTGGTATGACCGTAATTTTTATTCAACCAAGCCATATCAATTTCATTGTCAAAATGACCAATATTACAAACAATAGCTTTGTCTTTTAACGCTTTAAAATGATGAGGTTTTACAATGTCTTTATTTCCGGTAGTTGTAATTACGATATCGGCTTTTTCAATAACATTATCCATTTTTTTAACTTCAAAACCTTCCATAGCGGCTTGTAAAGCACAAATCGGATCAATTTCGGTAACGATAACTCGTGCACCTGTACCTTTAAAAGAGGCGGCAGTACCTTTACCCACATCACCATAACCGGCAACAAGAACTACTTTACCTGCCATCATTGTATCTGTAGCACGACGAATTGCGTCAACTGCACTTTCTCTACAACCGTATTTATTGTCGAATTTTGATTTAGTAACCGAATCATTTACATTAATTGCCGGCATTGGTAAAGTTCCTGCTTTTACCCGGTCGTATAAACGATGTACTCCGGTAGTAGTCTCTTCTGATAAACCTTTTATACCATGTGCTAATTCCGGATAACGGTCTAAAACCATATTGGTTAAATCACCACCATCATCTAAAATCATATTCAATGGCTTTCTATCTTCACCAAAAAATAGGGTTTGTTCAATACACCAATCAAATTCTTCTTCATTCATTCCTTTCCATGCATAAACTGAAATTCCGGCATCGGCAATCGCAGCAGCAGCTTGATCTTGTGTTGAAAAAATATTACATGAACTCCAAGTAACTTCTGCACCAAGAGCAATTAAAGTTTCTATTAATACGGCAGTTTGAATGGTCATATGTAAACATCCTGCAATTCTTGCACCTTTCAAAGGTTGCTCATTTTTAAATTCTTCACGTAAACTCATCAAACCTGGCATATCTGCTTCAGCCAAGTGAATTTCTTTTCTTCCCCAATCGGCAAGAGCGATATCTTTTACCTTAAATTTAACGTATGTTGATGTTTCTGAACTCATAATAATTATATTTGCTTTTAATTTGCAAAAGTACAAAAATCTTTGATTAACTAAATGCCACTGTATAAAACTATAAAGCCAAATTCGGAAACAATTGTTTACGTATGGAAAATAGAAGAATCTTACCAAGAATTATTTGAAAATATTCCTTTAAATCAACGAAGTTTGGATAGGATTAATAATATGAAATCGGAATTACACCAACGTGGGTTTCTAAGTGTCAGGTATTTACTAAAAATGGCAGGATACAGTGATTTTGATTTATACTACAATGGTTTTGGAAAACCTTTATTGAAAGACGGAAATCATATTTCGATAACACATTCATATAATTTTTCGGCAATAATTATAAGTAGCAATGAGGTTGGAATTGATATAGAAAAGAACCGTGAAAAGATAACTAATATTCAAGATAAATTTGTTAATACTCAATACGACAGCTTAAGTGATGAAGATTTGGTCAAACAGTTAACTGTTGTTTGGGGTGCAAAAGAATCGATGTATAAAATTTATCCGCATGGTGGTTTGAGTTTTAAAAATCACATTGCTATAAATCCGTTTTTATTTGCCGATAGAAAATCAGAAGGACGCGTTCAATGTGAAGATTGGTACAGAAAATACACGATTTTTTTTGATTTCTTTAAGGAAGGATTTACACTCGTTTATGCCTTACCTTTGTAGCGAATGAAATCTATTTTACAACACATACAAAAAGCGAAAGAAAAAGGAGAAAAACTTCTTGCAATTTTGTTGGATCCTGATAAATTAAGTCCGGATACCATAGCAGAAATTATAGATCAAATTCATCATAAAAAAGTAGATTTTTTATTTGTTGGCGGCAGTGTTGTTAAAAAGGGTATTACTACAAAGTTTGTACAAAACTTAAAAAAAATAAGTCAAATTCCGATCGTTATTTTTCCAGGAGACTTTGAGCAAATTACACAAGAAGCTGATGCTATATTATTTCTTTCGTTACTTTCTGGAAGAAATCCTGAATATTTGATCGAGCAGCAAATAAAATCAGTTCCGGCAATAAAAAATTCGCGTTTGGAAGTCATTTCTACTGGTTACATTTTAGTCGATGGAGGCAAAGAAACCGCAGTGCAACGCGTGAGTAATACCAAACCAATTTCTCAAGAGAACAGTAAATTAATAGTTCAAACTGCTTGTGCGGGAATGTATGCCGGTAAACAAGTAATCTATTTGGAAGCCGGAAGTGGCGCTTTACAGCCGGTGAATCCTAAAATTATTCAAGAAGTAAGAGAAAATATAACTATTCCGATTATTGTTGGTGGAGGTATTAAAACCAAAGAGCAACTGCAAAAAGCATATCAAAATGGTGCGGATTTGGTGGTAATTGGCAACGGATTTGAAGAAAATAAGCAATTATTAACCAATATTTTATAGCATGAAAGTTTCCATTGATATTTCCATGTATCCACTGCATAAAGATTTTGAAAAACCAATTATTGACTTTATTAAAAAGTTACGGTCTTCAAAATTCGAAACCGAAGAAAACGGTTTAAGTACCCAAATTTTTGGCGAGTATTTAGAAGTGATGCAATTTGTAAATTCAAATGTTCATGAGGCACTTCTAACAGAAGAAAATTGTGTATTTATCTTAAAAATAGTAACTGAAGACAGAAGCAAGCATGACCCAAGTTATTGAAGGTTTATTTCAACAATACCAAGATTATGAAACCATCGATATCGTTTTAGAAATTATAGCGGTCATTTTTGGATTTTTATCGGTTTGGTACTCTAAACAAAACAAAATACTGGTTTTCCCCACTGGAATGATCAGCACAGCAATTTTCGTTTATTTGTTGTTTAAATGGGGTTTGTTGGGTGATATGATGATTAATGGTTACTATTTTATCATGAGTGTTTATGGTTGGTATATCTGGACTCGTAATGTTGATGAAACACATGTAACACCAATTTCCAGAACTACAAAAAAGGAAAATATTTATTCAGTTTTTATATTTATTTCAACAGTTATTTTCGTTTATATCGTGTATCAAGTTTTTGATAAATGGACAAGTTGGACAGCCTATGTCGATACCATTACTACAGCGGTATTTTTTGTTGGAATGTGGCTTATGGCGAAACGAAAAGTAGAAAACTGGATCTATTGGATTATTGGAGATATTATTTCTGTACCACTTTATTTGTATAAAGGATTGGCATTCACTAGTTTTCAATATTTTGGATTTACATTTATAGCAATATTTGGTTATTTAGCATGGAAGAAAAACTTAAGCAAGAACCCGCAAACATCGTAAAAATTGTTCTTTTCGGACCAGAATCTACAGAATCTACAGGTAAAACTACTTTGTCGGAGCAACTCGCGCGGCATTATAACACAGTTTGGGTACCAGAATTCGCGCGAGATTATTTGCAAGAAAAATGGAATAATGAGCGAAAAACATGCGAACATAAAGATCTAATTCCGATAGCAATCGGGCAAATGCAATTAGAGAATAAGTTAGTTAAAAAAGCAGACAAAATATTGATTTGCGATACCGATTTATTAGAAACCAAAGTATATTCCGAAGAGTATTATGGTGGTTTTGTCGATCCTGAATTGGATAAAGCGGCCATGCAAAATCAATACGATTTATATCTGTTAACCTATATCGACACACCTTGGGAAGCAGATGATTTACGCGATCGCCCCGAACAACGACAAGAAATGTTTGAAGCCTTTGAAAACACTCTAAAAAAATTCAATCGACCGTATATTTTATTAAAAGGAAATATGAAAACCAGATTTCACAATTCGATAAATGCCATTGATAAAATTGTTGAGAAGAAAAACGATTTAGATTCCTTTTCAAAAAAATTAGGCGAATAAAGTACATTTATCCAAAAAACATTTATAATTTTGCCACATCTTGAAAGGGGTGCTTTTTCTTTATAAGAAATTGCTGAGATAACACCCATAGAACCTGAGCAGGTAATGCTGCTAAGGAATATGAACTGAATTCACAATTCAGAAAGAAACAAATAAAACCTTCGAATTTCACTCCTTTTCATTCGCTTAGTCTAATTTTTAAATTTCCTTAACAGGAAAAAAGACATGAAAAAAGGAATCTTTACAGTATTTATTTTGTGTAGTTTTTACGCTGTAGCACAAGATAATTTTACGTTAAATGATACAGTTAACTTGGATGAAGTTTTGGTAAAAGCAACCAGAATTGATAAAAATGCGCCTTTCACCCAAAGTAATATAACCAAGCAAGATATTGAAGCGCGAAATTTGGGGCAAGATATTCCGGTTTTATTAAATTTCTTACCCAATGTCGTTACAACTTCTGATGCTGGAGCAGGTGTTGGTTATACCGGCATTCGAGTTCGAGGTAGCGATGCAACTAGAGTTAATGTGACCATAAACGGAATACCATTAAATGATAGTGAATCTCATAATGTTTTTTGGGTTAATTTACCCGATTTTGCGAGTTCTACTCAAAGTATGCAATTGCAACGTGGTGTTGGTTCTTCTACGAATGGAGCCGGAGCTTTTGGGGCAAGTTTGAGCATGTCAACCAACGGAATTCAAGAAAAGGCATTTGCTGAGGTTTCTCTTTCCGCAGGATCTTATCAAACTTTTAAAACCAATGTGCAATTTAGTTCCGGAACTCTAAATAGTTTCGGTAATTTCAAAGCAGAATTTACAGGTAGAGTTTCTAAAATTGAGTCAAATGGTTATATTGATAGAGCAGCTTCCGATTTGAAATCGGTGTATTTGTCTGCTAGTTTTTTTAACGACAATACCTTAATCAAAGCAATTGCTTTTGGAGGCCATGAAATTACTTATCAATCTTGGTACGGTATCGATGGGGAAACTCTGAAAACCGATAGAACCTATAATCCGGCAGGTGAAATATATGATGACAATGGAAACGTTGTTGACTTTTATGACAATCAAGTTGATGACTATAAACAAGACCATTACCAGCTGCATATTAATCATCAATTTGAAAATGATTGGGTTACAAACCTTGCTTTTCACTATACTTACGGTCGTGGTTTTTACGAAGAATATGAAAATGATGCCGATTTTGAATTATACGGTTTTGATTCTATGCAAATAGATGGAGACCTTATAGAAACTACGGATTTGGTGCAACAAAAGTGGTTGGATAATGATTTTTACGGGACGACTTTTTCCGCCTTGAAAAATTTTGATAAAATTAATTTTATTTTTGGAGGTGCTTGGAACAAATATATTGGCGATCATTTCGGAGAAGTAATCTGGGCAAAATATGGCAGTACCACACCAAAGCAGAGATTTTATGAAAATCAGGGTGAAAAAACCGATTTTAATATTTACGCCAAAGCGGATTATAACTTCAACGATAAATGGAGCCTTTTCGCAGATTTGCAATATCGAATTGTGAATTACAAAATTGCCGGAACTGATGAAGGGCCGGTGAATATTGCAGTAAAAGATGATAATAATTTTTTCAACCCGAAAGTTGGGGTGAATTATTTTTTAGATAAAAGTAATTTTTATTTTTCCTATGCAAAAGGACATAAAGAGCCAAAAAGAGCCGATTATGAGGCAGATAGTAACGTAAAACCCGAATCTTTAGATGATTTTGAGTTGGGTTGGAAATATAATTCTGATAAATTTATCCTAAACACGAACCTGTATTATATGAATTACCAAGATCAATTGGTACTTTCAGGAGAATTGGATAATGTAGGCAATCCTATTGCAAGAAATGCAGGAAAAAGTTATCGTTTGGGATTAGAAATAGAATCCGTTATAAAATTGACAAATCGCCTAAATTGGCAACCTAATATCGCGATAAGCGCGAATAAAAATGTCGACAAATATTTTCAATTTGATGGGGTTCTAAAAGATTTTGGGAATACAGATCTAGCTTATTCGCCAAGTTTTATTGCTGGAAGTATTTTGAGTTATAAGCCGATGACTAATCTAAACATAAGTTTTTTATCAAAGTATGTAGGGGAGCAATTCATGAGTAATATTGAGCATCCTAACTCAAAACTAAAGAGTTATTTTGTAAATGACTTGAATGTAAGTTATGAAATCACAACTAAAAATTTATTTAAATCCATCGTTTTTTCAGGCCTAGTCAATAATTTATTCAATATAAAATATGTCTCTAATGGTTATTTTTACACCTATGATGATACTTGGTCTGATGCTAATCAAATAACCACTATAACTGGAGCGGGTTATTATCCACAAGCCGAAGTAAATTTCTTACTTGGAGTTAATTTGAAATTCTAAGGTAAAAAATAAGGGTTTCACAAAATGTGAAACCCTTATGATTCAATTTTAAACTTCAACACCTTTCAGCATTTTATTCCAATACAGATAAGGCAATAAGTACTTTTTCAAGATCCATAATCGCCAGTGCTCTTTAGAAGAATCATCAATAAATAATTGCGATTTCAATTTCGGATCGGGTTTAAATTCTTTGCTGTAATCAAATTCGGCAAGAACCATTTTACCATAACCAGTAACTAACGGACAAGAAGAATAGCCATCATAAGTCTTGGTAGTCAATTTATCTTTTTCAATAAGTTGCAATACATTTGCTACAACAACCGGTACTTGTTTTCGAATAGCGGCACCAGTTTTTGCCGTAGGTAATTGAGCAACATCGCCTAAACCGAAGATGTTTTTGTATTTTTTATGTTGCATTGTTTTATCATCTACAAACAACCAACCTTCAGGAGTTGCTAATGGAGAATTCGCAATAAATTTTGGAGATGCTTGCGGCGGAGCCAAATGCATCATGTCATAATGAATTCCAAAACGATTACCTTCAACAGAAGTTTTTACATCTTTGTAATTGTATTGAATATCTTTATCTAGCGTTTTTGAGTCGTCATTAGACATCACTACACAACCACCAGCAGTCAAATCTTTATCAATTTCATACCATGCAATTTTTTTATCTCCATCAACTTTTACCAGTTTATGAAAAAATCGAACATTGATATCTTTTTTATCCACTACGGTCATTAACGTATCAGCAATAGGTTTTACAGCGAAAATAACACCGCCAGGAATAGCAAATAAAATGTCTGTTTTCTTACGAACACCACTTTTTGTAAAATGCTCATCAGCTAAATACATTATTTTTTGAGGTGCACCACCACATTTTATAGGAGTAGTTGGCATAGTGAATAATGCAGTACCACCTTTAAAATTTTTCAGTACTTCCCAAGTGTGTTGTGGGTCGGTATAATTACTGCAAACAACACCTTTATCCATTGCTTCGGTCAAACCTTCTACTAATTCAGGTGCCATTCGTAATCCCGGACAAACAACTAAAAAGTCATAAGTAAACTCATTGCCTTTCTTTGTAATTACTTTATTTAAATCCGGATTGAATTTATCTGCATATTCTTTAATCCAAGTAACTCCTTTCGGAATTACAGATTCCATGCTTCTAATAGTTTTTTCGTAATTATAGGTATTTGCACCAACTAAAGTAAATGCAGGTTGGTAATAATGTTTCACTGCAGGCTCAATCAAGCCGATTTCAATGGAAGGATTTTTTCTTTTAATTTGAGCGGCAACCATAATTCCGGCAGTACCGCCACCAATAATGAGTACTTTATGGTGTTTTGACATATTGCTAATCTTTGATTTGGATTATTTTTCTTTTAATTTGCATGTATTGATTCCGAAAACGGAATATAATCCACAAAATCCTGTTAAAGCAGTAACAATCATAACAGCCGCAGCTATGTATAATACATAATTCCAAGGGCTGGCTACCATGCCGGTGTAAGCTACATAAATAGCAACTATTGCAATAATATAACGAATAATTTTGTCAGCGGATCCTACAGTTTTTTTCATTTTTATTTAATTTTTATGAATGAATAATGAATTACTAAATAATTGACATAAAGTTATTTAAAAATTATGACAATAGAAAAAACTGCAAGTAGAAATACACAAATTATGCCAGCTTATATTTTTTTGTTAAGCACGGCGATTAAATCATTTACTTGTAAAACTCCTGATTGCCTCCAAACCGGTTTTCCTTGTTTGAACAAAATTAAAGTTGGAACACCTTTTACATCAAACCGTTGCGCAACAGTCGGATTTTGATCAATATCAATTTTTAAAATCTTGATTTGATCTTTAAAGTTTTGTTTTACCTGCTTTAATACTGGTGCCATCATTTTACATGGACCGCACCAATCGGCTTTAAAATCTACTAAAACCGGCACTTTTTGGTCTATAAGTTGATTAAAAGTTGCCATAATTTATTCTGTTTCAGTACTCATTTTTCCGGTTGCACAACTCACAAAAGATTTCGCTTTATGCATTAAGGTATTAGCATCACCAATTTCTGGATATCCCATTTTTGACAATTTTGCTTTGGTTTCAGCAATTACATTTTCATCATCTGTAAAGATGGTAACTTTTGATGCTTCTAAGTCAACTTCAACGTTGTCGACACCATCAATACTTAACAATCCTTTTTTTACGGTATTTACACAACCGCCACATTTTAAATTTACTATTTCAAAGGTTTTCATTTATTTAATTTTTTTTGTTAAAAGTGATACTCCAAATACCTCTTAAATCACCTTCTTTAAATCCGTTAGCTTGATCATTTGGATAATATGATTTTACTATAGAATCAGTTTGCACGGTGACCTCTTTACCAACAGTTCCGTGACAAGTGAGACATTTTTTTTGCAACAAAATTGGAGCGTAAAAGTGAGGTTTTTCGGTACTGTCAAGATTCACAATTGATTTTAAACTCTCATTATTTGCAAAAGAATTTTTGTATTGATTCAAAACAATGATTTCCCCTTCTGTTGGTTTGTTTTTTTCATTTCTGATGGAAAGGGATGTTCTTTTTATCGTGACATCATATTTTTTCTCAATTTCTTCCGTTAACGGGTGAGCCATTGTATTACAAAATGGAACCGCTTCTGTAACGCCACCACTTTTCATTTTTTGACTCAAATTGGTCACTAAATTATTTGCTGTGGCTTCAGCAATTTCTTTTCCTTTTATTGTGTATTCTTTGATTTCCTTATCGGATAAAGAAGTAGAACAACTAAATGTAATTAAAGCAGTTAATGATAAAAAAATTATTTTTTTCATGATTAAATTATTTAACTGTTTTTAAATTATTTCTATTCCAATTTAAAATACCACCTTTTAAATCGTAAATTTTAGGAAACCCCAAATCTTTTAATTTTCGAATTGCACTGCTAGTTCTGTTACCGCTTCTGCAGTAAATATAAACTTCTTTATTTTTATCTAATTGGTTTATTTTGCTCAAAAAATCACGATCAAAATAATTGATATTTATTGCATTTTTCAAATGCCCCGATTGAAACTCTTGTGAAGTTCTAATATCAATCAATTGAATGGTATCTATTCTAGCTTGAAGCTCTTGCGGTGAAATATACTGTATAACTTGTTCACCGTTTTGAGATGATTTTTTGGTGTCTTGAGCACAGCTAAAAAAAGCAAAACTTACTAATACCATAAAAAATATAGTAACTTGTTTTCGTATCATAAATAAAAATTAGTATGCAAAATTACGCAAAAAAAGGGGTAATTAAACCCCTTTTAATTGCTGTTAGTTTATAAAATTTATAATAATGTTGTTGGACAAACATACGCTGTCAACGGAGCTTCAGTTTCTTTAATATCTATAAAACCACCTCTAACATCGGTTACGTTATCTACTCCATTTGCTTTAAAAATAGAAGCTGCTACTAAAGATCTGTATCCACTTGCACAATGCAAAACATATTCCTTATTTGGATTAATTTCTGAAAAATTTGAATGAATAAAATCTAAAGGAAAATTCTCAACTCCAACAACGTGTTCAGATAAAAATTCAGTTTCTTTTCTTACATCTAGTGGTTTTTCAACTGTGCCTTTTGCCAATCTTTTAACAAATTCATAGGCAGAAATAGATTTGATTTTATCTACTTCGAAACCATGGTCTACCCAGTTTTTAATACTTCCAAATAAATAACCCAAAGTATTATCATAACCAACTCTAGAAAAACGAGTTACAATCTCATTCACTCTGGTTTCATCTTCAGCAATAAAAATTATTTTTTGGTTGATATTTGTAATCAAAGCACCAACCCATGGAGCAAAATTACCATCTAAACCAATGTACCAGGCTCCAGGAACAGTTCCTTCTTCGGTATAGGTCTCTTTAGATCGGGTGTCAACTACCAAAACATCTTTTTTCTCGCTCATTTCTTTAAAAGTTGGCGGATCTAATGGGGTTGAACCTTTATGAATAATATCATCAATACTCGTATTGATGGATTTATTCATTTTTACATTATTCGGGAAATATTGTGGTGGTGGTTTTAAACCTGTCGTTACCTCTTTGACAAATTCTTCTTTGGTCATATCCGCTCTTAAAGCGTAATTTGTTTTCTTTTGATTACCAAGCGTATCAAAAGTTTCTGAACTCATGTTCTTACCACAAGCAGAACCAGCACCATGATTTGGGTAAACAATAATATCATTAGGTAATGTCATGATTTTATTTCGAAGAGAATCAAACAAATGACCTGCTAAATCTTTTTCTGTTAATTTACCTTGTTTTACGGCTAAATCAGGGCGGCCAACATCGCCAATAAACAAGCAGTCACCTGTTAAAACATAAGGTGTTTTGCCTTTTTCATCGGTAATCAAATAACTAGAAGATTCCATAGTATGACCAGGTGTATGCAATAAGGTAATTTTACCATCTCCTAAAGGAAAAACTTCACCATCTTCACCATTATAAATATCATATTCTGCGGTAGCATTTGGGCCAAAAACTATTTTAGCGCCTGTTTTTTGTGCTAAATCATATTGTCCCGAAACAAAATCAGCGTGAAAGTGTGTTAAGAATATATACTTAATTTTTGCATTATCCGCTTCAGCCATTCGCGTATAAGGCTCTGTTTCTCGCAAAGGATCAACAACTGCAGCTTCGCCATTTGACTCTATATAATAGGCCATTTCGGCAAGACATCCGGTAAATAATTGTTCTACTCTCATCGTATCTTGATTTTTAGTTATTCTAAAGTGATTTTCTCAAAATTAGCGAATCAACGTCAATATTATGTAACACATGTTACCTTGATTATGAGTGCTTTTACCTATTAGATTGTTTGATATATTCTTGAAAGTGAAATTTATTTGGCATTTCTTGTCTGTTTTTTTCGAACCAGTCAACGGCCTCCTGAATGCTCATAAAACAACGATCATATCGTATTTTTTTCATGAGTCCGGATTTTGCCAAATGATCGCGAACATGTCCTTTTAAGCTCGTAAAAGCAACCAAAATATTTTTATTTTCATAATAATTTAAGATTTCATCTAAGGCATAAACTGCACTGCTATCCAAATTATTTAAACTTTCACCGTTAATGATTACCAGTTTTAATTTATCTCCTTTTTCTTTGGTAAACTTTTGCAATGTATCTTTAAAATAAGTTGTATTTGCAAAATAAAGTTGTGCATCCACCCTGAAAATTAAAATTTCGTCATTAATTATTAAATTATCAAAGCGTTCTATATTTCGGTAAAAATGAGTTCCTGGAACATTGCCTAAAATGACCATATTCGGTTTGGTTGTTTTATAGATAAGCATAATAATCGATAAAATAATTCCGGTTAAAATTCCTTCTTTAATTCCTACAAAAACTGTTATAAGTAGGGTTATATTTAGAATGATTAAATCTCTAATATCGAAATAGGATAATTTTTTAGGCATGCTAAAATCTAGTAAGCCATAAGCGGCAACAATAATGATTGCAGCCAAAATGGTTTTTGGTAAATAGTAAAATGCCGGAGTTAAAAATAATAAACTAATGGCAACAACCAATGCGGCAATCAACGATGACAATGGTGTTTTTGCACCAGATTGGTCGTTTACTGCTGTTCTAGCAAAACCAGCGGTAGATGTATACGATTGAAAAAAGGATCCTATAATATTGCTAAAACCCAACGCGACTAATTCTTTATTGGCATCGACCTTGTAATCGTTGTGTTTTATCTCAATGGTTTTTGCGATTGAAATAGCCTCCATAAAACCAATTAAAGCTAATGTTAGTGCCAATCCTGAAAGTTCTTGCATAAATGCTTGATCAAAGGCGGGCATTTTAAAAGAAGGTAAACCACGCGGAATTTCTCCAAGAATTTTGATCCCAAATGAATTTAAACGAAAGAAAAATACCACAGCAATACCTAAAATTACAATAACTAAAGATGACGGTAATTTTTTAAGATATTTTTTGATTAAAATTAGTAAAAAAATTGCCGATGCGCCAAGTAAAAAAGATTGCCAATGAATATTTTTAACTTCATGAAAAGCATCTATAACAATGGTGTGTAACTGATTATTACGATCAATTTTAATTCCCAGTAAATTACCAAGTTGATTCATACCAATAATTATTGCCGATCCCGATGTAAACCCGCTAATCACCGGTTTGGATAAAAAATTAACCAAAAACCCAAGACGTAACATACCAAAGGCTACCTGAAAAACACCAATCATAAAAGCAAGTAAAATGGCCAAAACAATAAAATGATCAGAACCAATGGCTGCCAAAGCACCCACGCCCGATGCAACAATTAATGAGTCCATAGCAGCGGGACCAATTGCTAACTGCCTAGAAGTACCTAAAAAAGCATAAACAATTTGAGGAATCATTGCCGTATATAAACCATAAATAGGCGGTAAACCTGCAATAATAGCATAAGCAATACCTTGCGGAATAAGCATTACACCAATCGTTATTCCAGCAAAAACATCGCCTTTAAGCCATGATTTTTGATAATTGGGCAGCCAATCTAAAATGGGAATATAATTTTTTACAGACAAGAATTTTTTTTTAGTTGTTTTTTAATGGATTAGAAGATTTTTTCTTCCATTCTAATTTAGAGGAAAGGTACAAAATTGAAAAAATAATTCTGTATTATTCTTGTAACAGATTTTAAAAGGATTAAATTTTATTTACATTCTGAAAATATTTTAGCAGTACAAGCTGCACAAATATCTTTGTCCAATTTTTGATAAATAGCATGGATGGCTGCATTTTTATCTTTAAAAAAATTTTCCTTTCCGATTTCTTCCTTAAACCCACCTTTTGTTAAGGTTTCCTGACTCACAATTTTCAAACCGCTAAAATAAATATCACCTCCTCTTTCTCTCCATTTTAAAACCTCATTAGTCAGCCATTCAGCTCCCGATAAATCGATAAAATTAATTCCGTTAGCCACAATCAGTATATTTTTAACTTCTCTTTTTTTGTAGAGATTCGAAAAAAAATCGGATATAACTTCAATTGCAGCAAAATAGATCGAACCATCTATTCTTACTATTTTAAGTTGCGGGCATTCTATTGCATCCGAGTCTCTAATAAGATTGATAAACTGATGCTTTTTTGAAGCGCCTAACACAGCAATATTTGGTTTAGCAGTTTTTTCCAAATAGAAAAATAGAGACAAAATAATTCCTGAAAAGAGGGCAACTTCCAAGGCAAAAAATAAGGTACCGAAAAGGGTAACTCCAAGAATAACTAATTCTCTACCACTTGTTTTAACAATAGTTTTTATATGTTGAAAATCGATTAAATTATAACCTACCAATAAGATGATACCTCCCATCGCTGGCTTTGGTAAGTACGATGCAAATCTAGCAAAAAGCAATACTACAACCATCAAGCCTACGGAAGAAACAATAGCTGCCATTGGAGTTTTTGCACCTGCCTGATAGTTCACTCCTGAGCGGGTAAACGACCCTGAACTTATATAGCAAGAGAAGAAACTGGAGATAATATTTGATAAACCTTGACCGATAAATTCTTGATTATTATGAAGCTGTTGGTGTGATTTTAAGGCTACTGCTCTGCTAATTGCAACCGCTTCGATCAAACCCAAAAAGGCTAGAGTTACAGCACCAGTACTTAATAATCTAATATTGTTGAAATTGAAATCAGGAACATTAAACGGAGGAAGATGAGACGGGATTTTTCCTACAGTTTCAATATGATGAACATTGGCTCCCAAAGCAATGGCAATAAAACTACCTGCAACCATTGCAATCAATAAATTGTACTTGGCTAAAGGCTTAATAAACTGTTTTATAATCACGGCAATAGCAAGTGTTCCGAAAGCAACGATAAAAACAAACCAATTGGTTTCTGAAAAATTACTAAGTATGTAAGCAATTATTTCATAAAATGAACTTCCCTGCGGAACGTCAATTCCAAATACATGTTTTAATTGCTTGAATGCGATTAAAATTCCTGCCCCTGCAGTAAAACCAATTATAACCGAGTTGGAAACAAAATTTACAAGGCGACCCATTTTGAGCAATCCCATTGTAAGCTTGATTACCCCAGCCATAAAGGAGAGCAATATTGCCAAGCTAATAAACGCTTCTAAATCGTTTTCCGGATTGATAAACGGACTTATCACTGCAAAAAGAACTATGGAACTTGTCGTTGTTGGTCCGGAAATTAAATGATAGGAAGAACCAAATAAGGCTGCAATAATCGGAGAAATCATGGCGGTATAAAAACCATAAATTGGTGGCAATCCTGCTATCATAGCAAAAGCAACCGCTTGCGGAATTACAATAATCGTACCTGTTAAACCTGCAATTAGATCATCTTTCCATGTTTTTTTTGCTAATGGAAGCCAATCTAAAAATGGGAAGAATTTACGAAGCATGAAAGTTTTTTATGAAAGTACTAAATTTTGAGATTTTAAAAAAATATTCCCGCTTTTGCGGGAATATTCCAAGAACAATTATTTTTTCTTTTTATCGTCATTAATATAATAACAACCACCTTTTGATTTATCCGGTGTAAAGGCTCTATTAAACCAAAGAGGTCTTCTTTCTCCATTTGGTCCAGGTGCTGGTCGAGTCATCGCAAGCCACTCTTTAAAAACTTCGTGCGATTTATTGGTATCTACAAATATATCGCCATATTTTTCATCTTTTTCTGGTTTCTCAATGCGAACTCTTTGATGCCAGCAGTGCATTCCACTGATTGGGTCGGGATGAACGGCATGTGTAATATTTTGATGTACTCCACCATCTTTCCAGAAAATACGTTTAGAATCTTTGTCTTCTGATTCAAAAGGTTTTATTCCAGAAATAGTATTCATTTTCCACCCTCCATGTCCGTCACCTTCAATATTTACTGTATTTGTTGCCCAACGATTTCCAATTTTATCTTGCGGTCTTCTCCATCTTCCGATGTGATGTGAACAGGCTACAACACCGGGTTTCATACTTTGTGTCACCCATACTTTGTCTATAAAATAACCGATATCTGTATTTAACTTCACTAAATCTCCAGTTTGGAATCCCCATTTTTTTGCGTCTTGCGGATGCATCCAAATTGGGTTTCTATTAGAAATTTCCACCAACCATTTTGCGTTACCGGAACGGGTATGAATCAAAGTTGGTAATCTAAAAGTAGGAACAAGTACATATTCGTTTTTCGATTTATCTAAAATTTCGTTGTGAATATGACTTTTTATATAGCTTGGCGTTGCGTATTCAGGCCATTTCCAATCGACCATGGTTTGTGAATAGAATTCATTTTTACGCGATGGCGTTGGAAATCCTACACAAGGTTTACCATTTACCATGACTCCAATTGGATTTCCATCTTTGGTAATCACATCATTAATTGGGTCAACTTTTGTGCCTTTTAATTGCTCATCTGAAAGCAATTTTTCATTCATTTTATAGGATTCTCCTTTTTCAATTTCAAAAGCACCGTATTTTTGCATGTATTGCAATTCAGTCAAGCCTTCTTTTTTAGCAGTTTCCGGCAATCCTTTTACACGTTCAAAAACATATTGGTAATATTCGTCAATTGTAATTTTTTCTCCCGGACGATAAGGGGATTCAAAATGTTTGCGAATTCCCATGCTTCCATCAGGGTCAATTCTCCAAGAAAGTTCGATAAAGAATTCGTCTTCTTCCCAAACTTCTCCTGGGTTTGCTTCATACGTTAATTTGACTGGTTTTCCGTTTCTACGAGCAGCTTCTCGCAAAACCGGTTGTCGAAAAGCGACCCAAGTTCCGCCATGAGTTGCGTAACTATTCAAATCATGACGTTCAGATGCTAGTCCCATCGGCAAAACAAAATCGGCATAAAAAGCTGTTTCATTCCATGTTGGTGTTAAGGCAGCATGTAGACCAAATTTTGTTTCATCGGAGAACATTTCCATCCATGTAAATCCGTCAGGGTAGGTCCAAACAGGATTAAATACTCTTGAAAAATACACATCCATTTTTCCTCTTCCTGCCTTTAAAAAATGTGGTAATAATTGACTCATTTCAAAGAATGCCAATGGATATTCTTTAGGAAAATGCAATTCATTCCATTTTTTTTGAGGTTTTGGAGGATTCGGTTGTGTTGGCTTGAATTTATTCCAAGAATTTGGAGAAGTTCCACCTTTTGCTCCCACCGCTCCGGTTAGAACGGTTAAGAAATGCAAACATCGTGCAACGGCCCAACCACCTAAATTAGATGCTCCGGCAGCACGCCAGTTATGAGAAGCAAAGCGTTCACCAGCTTCACCAATTTTATGCGCTATTTCGATAATCATTTCAGCTTTTACACCGGATTCTTTTTCTGCAAACTCAGGAGTAAATTCCTTGTATTCATCAATCATTGCAGCAATATAATTTTCAAAAGTAATTGGTTTATCGCTGTGTCTTGCTTGTAGATATTCTTTCCAATTCGTCCAGTTTTCTAAATATTCGCGATTATAGAGATTTTTTTCTAAAATAATCAACGCCATAGCCAATAAAACAGCAGCTTCCGTTCCAGGATAAGAAGGCAACCAATAATCACTCATAGACGCGGTATTCGATAAACGAGGATCCATAGTAGCTAACTTGGCGCCATTCATTTTTCCTTCAATGATACGTTGCGCATGTGGATTGAAATAATGTCCCGATTCTAAATGTGCCGAAACCAATAAAATGAACTTCGCTTCTGCGTGATCAGGAGAAGGGCGATCGTAGCCATACCAAAGATTGTATCCAAAACGAGCACCTGATGAGCAAATATTCGTATGTGAATTATGACCATCAATACCCCAACCTTGTAAAATCCAGTTCATGAATTTTTCATTACCTGGTCTTCCAACATGGTATGCAATTTCATTATGACGATCTTCTTTAATCGCTTTTCTTATTCGGTTTGCAATAGTGTCTAAAGCATCATCCCAAGATATGCGTTCCCATTCGCCATCGCCTCTTTTTCCTTTTCTTTTTAAAGGAAATAAAATTCGATCAGGGTCAGTTATTTGGTTTATTGTTGCCGGACCTTTGGCGCAGTTTCTGCCTCGACTTCCTGGGTGGTATGGGTTTCCTTCAAACTTTTTAACTTCTTGTGTTTCTTTGTCGATAAAAGCAGTTAGACCACAAGCGCTTTCACAATTAAAACAAGTTGTTGGTACAATTTGATATGTTTTTTTATCTTTTTTAGGCCAAGTTTTTGGATCGTATTCTACCCAATTATCCCATTTTTCAGGTGGTGGAAAATTCTCATATAATTGCGCAACTTCCTCATCGGAAAAATGACGCATATCTTTATCGAATTCTTGATAGCCTTCTTTATGCAGATTAGGAATGATTCCTAGTTTTTCTGCTATATTTTCTATAAAAGATGGTTTTTTGTAGCCCATTTTGATTGATGATTTTAAAACTTAAATTCTATATTATTTATTTTAATTAAAGTGACCCCATTTGGTTAAAAAACTATGCTAACGGAATTCGTTGTGGTGCTTCTACCCAAATTTTTTCAGTTGCATAAATTCCCACTAAAACAAGAACTCCTGCAATTGCAATGGTGCTTACACTAGGACTGAAAAACACTAAAGCCAACGGAATTATATTTCCGATAAGTACAGTTCCAATCCAAAAAATATTTTTATAACGACCTTTAGTAATCATTTTAACTACGCTTTTTGCTGCAGTTGTTGGGTGTGTAATGGTTAACTCGGTAATCAAGGTAAATAAATTGACTAGTAAGGCGATTACCATTGTATTTCTTAAAATGTCCATCCAATTTTCAGTCCCAAAAAGTAACGAAACTAAAGCAAAAATTGCAGTTCCAGCCATAACACTGTGCACTAACATGTGCAATGGTAACGTTGGACTTTGCCAAAAATCTCTTCCTTTAGCTTGTGCAAATAGGAATGCAGTATAAACGGCAAGTAAAATAGCGAAAAATGCGGTTACCCAAAGTAATGGCATTTCCGGAATATTCCATTCAAAGAATGTTGCAACACCCCAGATAGTAACTAATAAACCAAAAACTGTTATGGTATAGCCACCTTTTACCAACCAAGAATTCCATTGTGGTCGTAGTAAAACATTTAAGAATCGGTCAGGTCGGTCTAAATCCATTACCAAGAATAATCCGGTTAAACCGAGAAAAACTAAGGATATACCGGCTGACCATAATTTGGTGTTATCCGAGACATCGAAACCTAATAGAATAGCAATAAAAGGAATCAAAAATGCTCCTGCAGAAATGGCTTTCGTCATAACATAAGCTGAAACTTCCCAACCCCATAAAATACCTTTGTCAGGCGTGTCGTAAACTCTTCGAGCTGTTCCGTTCAATACATCAATATAATTAGGATTTTCGGCATCTTTTCTTTGGTATGCTGCCTGTAAATCATTGTCAATCGATAATTGTAATAAATTTACATCGTCATTAGTATGAATCATTTTTTCGGCGGCTTTCGCGAAATGACCAACACCTCGAGCTTGAGAATTCCATAATCCAGGACCTGATTTATCGGTAGCTTCCGGATTTAAAGATTGGTAATCACCATCGATATAAAATAAGTTTGGTTTTGTTCCTTTTTCTGGTTTTCTAACGATTACTTGTTGTCGCGATAGTAAAAGTGAAATTTCAGTATCAGGATTATCCATATCACCAGCAATAATAGCGTGCTCAGGGCAAACATCAACACATGCCGGTGCTCGACCAACATCTATTCGATGTGCGCAATAATTACATTTCGCCGCGGTGCTATTATCTGGGTCAATATATAAGGCATCATACGGACAAGCTTGCATACAAGATTTGCATCCGATACATCGATTATTGTCAAAATCGACAATGCCATCTTCTCGCGTATATAAGGCTTCAACAGGACAAATTTCTACACAAGGCGCATCGGTGCAATGATTGCAACGCATGACCGAAAAAATTCTTCTGGTGTTAGGAAATTCTCCTTTTTCAACTTGTTTTACATAGGTTCGATTTACTCCAACTGCGACATCATGTTCTGATTTACAAGCAGTTGTACAAGCGTGACAACCTATGCATTTCCGATTATCAATGATAAAACCGTACTTCATAAGATACGTATTGTGTTTTGATTAGTAGATATTTATGTACGACATGAAAAAAGCAACTTTCTAGTCATTCATAAATTGGCTTTGATTTTTTAGATGTTCTTTCAAATTTAACTAAAAAAGACATATCTCTTGTAACATTAGTTACTTTTAAATTTTTATGAAAATTTGTTTTTATAACTTTGCATTTAAACCTTTTTAAGGCAAGTTTTTGTGCATTTATTTTTACTTTTACAGGAAGACTTCATCGAAGAAAGAAACCTTTACTAGAAAGAGAAACATGATAATTAAAATCCTTTTTTTTGGAATTGCCAGAGATTTAGCTCAAGAAAATTCGGTGGAATTAGAATTGGAAAAAGATTCTAAAATTGCCGATGTTTTGAAGCGGTTACAAAAACAATATCCAAAAATGAAGAACATACAAGAGTTTTCAACCGCCGTAAACGAAGAATATGCCGAAATTGAAACAGTCTTAAAAGCAAATGATGTTGTCGCTATAATTCCTCCGGTTAGTGGAGGTTAAATAATAAAATTAACGAGATTAAAATGCAAGAAAATAGTTCTGTTATTATTACTTCTGAAAAATTGAATATGCAAAATTGTTATGATTTTGTACAAGATGCTTCTTGCGGAGGAATTGCCTTATTTGTTGGAACGGTTCGGAATAAAACCAAGGAAAAAAAAGTAATTCGATTAGATTTTTCAGCATATAAAAGCATGGCAATTAAAGAGATACAAAAAATTGCTGAACAAGCTTTGAAAAAATATGACATTTTAAAAATTGCAATTCACCATGCTGAAGGAGAATTACAAATAGGAGATATACCTGTAATTATTGCGGTTTCTTCTGCACACAGAGGTGCGGCCTTTGATGCTTGTGAATTTGCAATTGATACACTAAAAGAAACTGTGCCTATTTGGAAAAAGGAGCATTTTGAAGATGGTGAAGTTTGGGTCAACGCGCATCCGTAAATTATACAATTTCCATTTTCTTTAGTAAAAAAGAGGCGTTCATATTTTTACAAACACCGTTTTTTAAATGATAGTCAAAATGCAATTCGTCATTGTTAATTTCGGCATCAAAATAGAAATTTTTGATTTGAGTTAATTCGTTTTCAATTTCGCATAAACTTAAATCATGTGTTGCTATTATTCCCGTAGAATTCGAAGCGACGAGTTTCTTGACAAATTTTTTTGAACCGATTGCTTTATCTGTGCTATTTGTTCCTTTTAAGATTTCATCTAAAATCACGAAATAATTATCGGTTTTTATCGCATCTACAATAAATTTTAAGCGTTTTAATTCGGAAAAGAAATAAGATGTATCTTCTGATAATGAGTCCGTAGCACGCATACTGGTTATCAACTTTATAGGAGAATATGCAAAACTATCAGCAAAAACAGGTAAACCAATATTTGCCATAATAATACTTACAGAAACTGTTCTTAAAAAAGTACTTTTACCGGCCATATTTGCTCCTGTAATGATAAAAAATTCTCTATTTTTTATTGTAAAATCATTATCAATACGCTGTTTTTTAGGGATCAAAGGGTGACCTAAATTTTTAGCATTAATCACAAATTCATCCGCATTAATTGTTGGAAATACGGTTTGAGGATGGTTGAAAGCAAAGTTTGCCAAAGTGCTATACGCATCGAAAAAAGCGATAACCTCGAACCACTTTTCTACTTGAGTATG
>RCMY010001040.1_pt1 | contig 26423 bp, 27 predicted proteins | sample 2041341 | NCBI WGS metagenome assembly RCMY01 (sample SAMN09708234, study PRJNA481090) | Marine sediment metagenome, whole genome shotgun sequencing project.
TTTTATTGTTGAACTTAGTAAAAATAAGTAGTTTTACCCAATTATTTTAGTTAATAAGAGCAAGTTTTATGCCAAACTACAACACATGGGTAAAAGGTTAACGAAGCGCAACGAAGATTATTCTAAATGGTACAACGAATTGGTCGTAGGGGCCGATTTGGCCGAAAATTCGGGGGTTAGGGGCTGTATGGTCATCAAACCTTACGGATTTGCCATTTGGGAGAAAATGCAAGCGGAATTGGATAGAATGTTCAAGGAAACGGGACATGAAAACGCCTATTTTCCATTGTTTATTCCCAAATCCTATTTAAGCAAAGAGGCCAGTCACGTAGAGGGTTTTGCCAAGGAATGTGCGGTCGTCACCCACTACCGCCTGAAAAATGCGGAGGATGGCAGCGGTATTATCGTAGATCCAGATGCCAAACTCGAGGAAGAACTGATTGTAAGGCCCACTTCGGAAACCATAATTTGGGATACCTATAGAAGATGGATACAGTCCTACCGAGACCTGCCCCTGTTGATCAATCAATGGGCCAACGTGGTGCGCTGGGAAATGCGTACGCGCCTGTTTCTCCGTACGGCGGAGTTCCTATGGCAAGAAGGCCACACCGCCCATGCTACTGAGCAGGAAGCTATCGAAGAGGCCGAGAGAATGATGAACATTTACGCCGAATTTGCAGAGAACCACATGGCCATGCCCGTTATCAAAGGCACAAAAACGGAAAGTGAACGTTTCGCGGGGGCCATTGAAACCTATTGTATAGAGGCCTTGATGCAAGATGCAAGGGCTTTACAAGCAGGTACTTCCCACTTTTTGGGCCAAAACTTTGCCAAGGCGTTCGATGTAAAATTTGCTACCAAAGAAGGGAAACAAGAGTATGTTTGGGCGACCTCATGGGGGGTTTCTACGCGCCTGGTGGGCGCCCTGATCATGACGCATAGCGATGATAACGGACTGGTGTTACCGCCCAAGCTGGCGCCCATACAAGTAGTTATCATTCCTATATATAAAGGAATGGAACAGTTGGATGCCATTTCAGAAAAAATAGACCCTTTGGTTACAGCCCTTCGGTCCAAAGGCATTTCGGTTAAATTCGATAATCGGGATACCCATAAACCCGGATTCAAATTCAACGAGTATGAATTGAAAGGCGTACCCGTGCGCTTGGCCGTCGGACAGCGTGATCTTGAAAACGGCACCTATGAAGTCGCCCGAAGGGATACACTGACCAAAGAAATCGTGCCTATGGATGAGGTAGTCGCTAAAATCGAATTTTTACTGGAGGATATTCAAAAAAACATCTTTAAAAAAGCGGTCGATTTTAGGGACTCCCATATTACGCAAGTGGATACGTACGAGGAATTCAAAAACATACTTGAGGCAAAAGGTGGATTCATTTCCGCACATTGGGATGGTACCCTCGAAACCGAAAACCGTATCAAGGATGAGACCAAGGCCACTATCCGATGCATCCCCATTGATGCCGAACGGGAAGCAGGCAATTGTATGGTCACCGGAAAGCCATCGGAAATGCGGGTGTTGTTCGCGAAGGCTTATTAAAATACAAACACAAAGATCAAACACAAATTCAAGCAACAAACTATAAATTCAATCCATGCGATTTAAGATTGATGATGATTATGTTTTTTGAATTTGGAATTTTTCCTTTGTTAACACCTGTTTTTTCGATCCGGAACCTGAAGTTTTATAGAAATCGACAAGGGTTTTAAAAATTAATTCACAGGTCTTGCGATAGTGAAAAATAATTGTATTTTTGCATCCGCAATTATAGGTGCGAAATTAGAAGTACGAAATACGAAGTTTTTTTATTTCGCACTTCGTATTTTTAACTTCGTATTTCGATTGGCCCGTTCGTCTAGGGGTTAGGACGCCAGGTTTTCATCCTGGTAACAGGGGTTCGATTCCCCTACGGGCTACGAAAAAACAAGGTTAGAGGTACGAAGTACGAAGTTTTTTTATTTCGTACTTCGTATTTTTACCTTCGTATTTCGATTGGCCCGTTCGTCTAGGGGTTAGGACGCCAGGTTTTCATCCTGGTAACAGGGGTTCGATTCCCCTACGGGCTACTGGAAATATGAAATTAGAAATTAGAAGTGCGAAATATCGAATTTCGTATTTCTCACTTTTAATTTCGTATTTTGAAAAACTTATAACAAGAAAAAAATGGCAAATCACAAGTCGTCTTTAAAGCGAATCAGAAGAAATGAAGCGGTACGTCTTCGCAACCGGTATCAGCATAAAACCACGCGTAATGCAATCCGGAAATTGCGTACCGAAGAGAAAAAGGAAGACGCGGCAGCTTTATTGCCGAGTGTCTATAGCATGATTGATCGTCTGGCAAAACGCAATATCATCCATGACAACAAAGCTGCGAATTTAAAGAGCAAGTTGGCTAAGCACGTTGCAGCTTTATAGTCGAAAGGATGGTTTTCAACAAATAGAAAAGCCCCATCGGATAAATTCCGTTGGGGCTTTTTAAGTTATTCTAAGGTGAACTGATTTATGAGAACTATTATAAGACAAAAACGTTAAAGTGCTGACTGTGATGGACACAGATTACAATGTTTCTTAAAATTCATTCTGTTTCTCTTTTTTAAGCTTTGTACCTCGTATTTCGTACCTCGAACTTTTGTTGCCGTTCATATGATTGGGAGGCCCTCCCAAGAGGGGGGAGGTGCTGACAGCTTTAGACCCGAACCTGCCCATCGCCGTACACATAATATTTATTGGTAACCAATTGTTCGAGGCCTAGCGGACCACGATGGTGCAGCTTGTCGGTGCTTATGGCAAGTTCCGCGCCTACACCCATGGCGCCACCGTCGGTAAAGCGGGTGGAAGCGTTGTGATATACAGCGGCGGAATCGACTTGTTCCATAAATTTAACGGCCGCATCTTTGTCGGAAGTCATAATCGTTGTCGAATGTCCCCCGGAATAGGTGTTTATAATTTCGATGGCATCCTCCAGACCGTCCACTGTGCCGATGCAGCATTTCATGGCCAGGAATTCTTCCTTCCATACCGATTCATCCTTAATGATGGGTCTTTCCTTTAATACGGAACCTGTTTTTTCATCCACCAAAATGGACACTCCGTTTTTGGTTAAAAACGCATCCAGTTCTTTTAGTTTTTCAGGATAATCGGGAATAGCGCTATCCATCAAAATTTTATCCAAGGCATTACAGGCCGAAATTTTATGGGTCTTGGCATTCAAAATAACGTTTAAGCTTTTTTTCCAGTCCGCATTTTTATCCACATATAAAAAATTGTTTCCTCGGCCACTCACCAACACGGCGCATTGAGCGTGCTCTTTCACAAAAGCAATCAATCGTTCACCGCCCCGCGGTACGATAAGGTCTAGTTGCTCAGGCGGATTTTTCAAAAAGGCTTGAGTTTCCTTCCGATTCATAGTAAGCAGTCGGATCCAATCCGTATCCAAACCGTTTTCCTTTAGGGCGCGATGCCAGCAGGCCTCGAGAATCTTGTTACTGTGATAGGCTTCTTTCCCACCTTTTAAAAGTATTTTATTGTTCGCCTTAAAAGCCAGCACGGCGGCTTCGACAGTAACATCGGGCCGGGATTCGTAAATAATCATTATGGTACCGAACGGGGCCGTCTTATTCTTGATTTCGAGTCCGTTTTCCAATGTACGGTCGGATTTCAACTTGCCTACAGGATCTTCCTGTCCCATCACTTCTTTGACCGATGCAATCATGCCATCGACTTTTTTGTCGGTAACGACGAGCCGATCATAAAGCGCTTGATCGTCCTTTTCGAAAAGATCACAATCCTTTTTATTGGCTTCCAATATTTTGTTCCGGCCTTCATCCAAAATCGAAATCATCGATTTCAGCACTTTATTTTTTATTTCCGTATTCAGTATTTTCATTTGTACTATATTTTATTTCATAAATTCTGGCCTATGGCCTCCGATATCTCAAATCTCAAGTCTCAAATCCAACATCTACTAGGCCATTATCCGCGTACCAACCTGTTTGCCTTCTACGATATCGAGAATAATAGTATCCCGTTTTCCGTTGGCAATAAAGGTAGGAATGTTTTTCGCAGCGGTCTGCTTAGCAATACTAAGTTTTGAGCCCATTCCGCCACGTCCTTCTGCCTCGCCTTTTTTGACCTCTTTCACGTATTTTTCCACATCTTCATGGACCCCGACATTTTCTATTACCTCGGTATGCTCATCGTCTGGGTGACCGGTGTATAGGCCGTCAATATCCGTAAGGATTATAAATTTATCCGCTTGAATCAATTCGGCGACCAAGCTGGCCAATTCGTCGTTATCGGAAAACATCGAAGTGGTAACTGATACCGCATCATCTTCGTTGGCAATGGGTATAACGCCTTCCGACATTAGGCCCTCGTAACAATTGATCATATTTTCACGGTGGACACCGGGATTGAAATCTCGTTTTGTGGCGAGTACCTGTGCGCATTTCATACCATAATCGCGGAAAATATTATAGTAGAGCCGCATCATACGCGGCTGACCAATGGACGAAAATACCTGTCTGCGAATGGTCTTATCGGTTATTTTGCAATCACCCATGACCTCCATTCCGGCAATTACGGATCCGGATGAAACCAATACCACCATGATATCGTTCTCGTACAATTCGGCAATCTGCTTGACCAATTTACTTAAAATTGGCCTAACGATCCGATTGTCTTTATTGGTCATTACGCTCGTACCGACTTTTATAACTACTCTTTGTTTGTACATGTTATTTTTCTTTACCAAGTTCAACGGCCCTGTTGAATGCGGCATATGCTGCTTCTTCAATGAGGTCCTTAACATTATTATCATCCATGGAATCTAGTGCCGCACGGGTAGTACCGCCTTTCGATGCTACTTTGTCCATCCAGGAATTGGGCGAAAGGTCGAACTGGTTAAACAGTTCGACCGCTCCCTCGAAAGTCTGACTGACCAGTACTTTGGAGTCATTTTTAGAGAATCCCATTTTTAGGGCGGCTTCCATCATGCTGTGCATAAAGTAAAAAACGTAAGCCGGTCCGCTTCCGGAAATACCGGTAGAGGCATCGATATAGTTTTCCGATTGTACGCGAATGGATTTTCCGGTGGTATCCAACAGATTTTCAACCGTCAATAGTTCGATACGGCTAATTTCGTCCGAAGCTATATAAGAGGTAATACCTTTACCGACCTGTGCCGGTAAATTGGGCATGGCCCGAACTACTTTGTCAATGCCCAAGGCTTGGTTCATTGTCTTTATTGTAATACCTGCCATAATCGAAATAATGATTTGGCCCGGATTGATCAGCGGTTTCATCTTGGCAAAAAGTTCCGAACTATGGTAAGGCTTGACGGCTATAAAAACCATATCGGCCTGTGGAAGGCAATCTTCCAGATTCTCGAACACATCGAAATGGGATATTTTTTGAAGGGACAGGATTTTTTCTGGAGAATTATCCAAAATCATCACGTTCCGTTTTTTGAGCAGTTTCGATTTTGACATGGCCTCGGCATAGGTCAACCCCATATTACCCGCGCCAATAACTAATATTTTCATTCTAAGCTTTTTAGGTTCGTCTTTTATTTCTTGCGTAATGGCACAATAACCGTACAGAAGCCCGGAAAATGGGAAGAAAATTCTGTCCTTTTTGTGATTTTGGAGATGGGTTTTAAGGGAAAGTGCTCTTAGTCCCTATGACGAAGTGGTTCAGCGAGAATTAGCTTTTTTTGTAGATGGACATGGATAATCTATAGGATTGTTCTTTTTTGGCCAATACCCTGAAATATTGTCGATGTCGGCCTGAAATACTGTCAGGGGTGATTCTGTTTTGCACATTCCTTGCTTATTTCGCGAGTCGCTTTTTCATGCGTAAAAAACCGATGATGATGCAGGTGTACATTATAAGTATTAAAATTAGGTGTGTCTGCCTGATATAAGGTTCTTCAACAACGCCTATCAACTCATTATGGTAACGTATGCCTTTTATTGGTATATATCCCAAATGATAAATTAGCAATCCTATAGCAATCCAAAATAGAATACTATTTTTTAGTTCTCCAATAGGCTTTTGCATCTGCTCTAGCAGGTATAGGACAACACTTACCATCAAAATAGACGCACCAGTAAAAAATATCAAATACTGGTATTCCCTAAATAAATCTTGAAAAAAGGGATTGATGATACAAGTCAAAATAAATAAAATACTTCCATATTTAATAAAGACTTTATATTTAGAATTTTGGATATAGGATCCGAACAAATAAAAAAAATATAGAAAGAAGCCAATATTATATAAGGTATATATTATGATATAGGAATCTGAATAAAGATCATTAAAAGCTAAGCTAAAAGAATCATATTTATATATTAAATCCCCCAGCAGTTCATTTAGAAAGGTATATAAAAGTAATATTGGAAAATATTTCAGTGATGTATCAAAATAATTAGGATAACGAATCATTGCCACGATTAAAGTTAGTCCATATATGGGTACAAAAGCATTTTCTAAAAATGTGTCCACAACTTTTAGGGTCATCCTTTGCTATTATAATTATTTTGAAGGGTGGACTGTCTTTACTTTGGTGGTCTTAAACCTCCTTCGTTGCCTATCACACTCTGCTCTGCATAAAAAAGAGGCGATGACGGATTCGTCATTAAACTTGGAAAGCTAGATAAAACGTTTGCTTCGTTACTTTTCTTGGGAATGTCTAGACTGCCCACTGGGGCGGACTTCCCAGTTCTTTTAAGGGAATCGTTAAGTAAAAATGGTATTGATTTACCCTCTTTCCCTTCATCTGAAATGTAATAAGCAGATTCATTGCCGTCTATATTTATCGTAGGTACGAACATTACCGTATTTCTTTTTCGCTTGTCATCATCACGGTCATTTTCGGGGTAGTTGGCGAAGTAAATGCGCATTGTTGATATATCGGCACCTGCTTTTTTAGTCTCTTGTTCTATGAATTTAATGTATTTCTTGAATTGTTCAAAATTATAATAGGTGTATTGCACAGGTACAAATCCTTTTTCGACCTCTTGCTTCTCAGCCTTATCGTCTTGTTTTTTACCTTTGTTATATTCCTGGTTTCGAGGAATCGAATCACCAAGACTTCTACCATTATCTTCATAAATTTTTATTATTTTACCCCGATGTTCGCCGTAATTTTCGAACTGGGTTTTAGCTTGATTGTCAGAAATGATAATTTCTTTGACATCATCTGCCGTTACAATATTTTCAGGTCTCGGATTGCAGCCGTCGCAACTGGTAATTCCAATTAGGACAACAGCAAGAAGAGCAAATTTAAATACATTGTTTTGAGCATTTCTCATGACATGAGGTTTTAAGGTTAAATTTTAACATGCAAATGCTGCTTGCGGGGGATGGGCAGGGTCGGGGGAAGAAAAATTTTACGCCATAAAGATATTTTAAAATACCGATACTTCGTCATAAATTGTAAAGAATTCATTTACAATTCAATGAGAAATATTGTTTTCTGATTCAGAAAACAACATACTCTAATCATATAGCAGTTAAAATGTAATAGTGCGATATTACGATATTACATTAGTGCGAAACTATAAAAATTAGTCTTCGCTATCAGCCATAAAAAAATCCCAAACTCCGAACCGAATGGTTTGGAATCTGGGATTTGATGTATTGGAATTTACCGCGCCAGCGGTTTATTGGTTCATGGTCAACAAGAACTCCTCATTGTTCTTGGTCTGTTTTATACGTTGTTCAATGAACTCCATGGCTTCTACAGGGTTCATGTCCGCCAAATACTTGCGTAGAATCCACATACGTTGGATCGTGCTATCATCCAGCAAAAGGTCTTCCCTTCTTGTGCTTGAAGAGGTAAGGTCGATAGCAGGGTAGATTCTACGGTTCGAGATCTTACGATCGAGTTGCAGTTCCATATTACCGGTCCCCTTGAATTCCTCAAAGATGACTTCGTCCATTTTGGAGCCGGTATCGGTCAATGCCGTGGCGATGATGGTGAGTGAGCCTCCACCCTCGATGTTACGGGCTGCACCGAAGAAACGTTTGGGCTTGTGAAGCGCATTGGCATCTACACCACCGCTCAATACCTTACCGGAAGGGGGTTGTACTGTGTTGTAGGCTCTCGCCAAACGGGTGATGGAATCCAAAAGAATAACCACATCATGGCCGCATTCGACCAGACGCTTTGCTTTTTCGAGTACAATGTTGGCGACGCGCACGTGTTCTGCAGGTTCTTTATCGAAGGTAGATGCAACGACTTCACCACGCACGTTCCGTTGCATATCCGTAACTTCCTCTGGGCGTTCATCAATCAATAGAACAATCTGGAATACCTCGGGATGGTTGGCTGCAATGGCGTTTGCTATTGCTTTCAACAGCATGGTCTTTCCCGTTTTCGGTTGGGATACAATCATGCCCCTTTGGCCTTTTCCGATGGGGGAGAACAAATCTATAATCCGTGTTGAAATGTTGCTTTGGCGATCCGCAATATTGAATTTTTCCTGCGGAAATAATGGAGTCAAGTGCTCAAAGGATACCCGGTCGCGAACGATTTGTGGGTCTATTCCGTTGATTTTGTTCACTTTGATCAGAGGAAAATATTTCTCACCTTCTTTCGGAGGTCGTACATTGCCCAATACCGTGTCGCCGGTCTTTAGACCGAACAAGCGAATTTGGGACTGAGATACGTAAATATCATCGGGAGAAGAGAGGTAGTTGTAATCCGAAGAACGCAAAAAGCCATAACCGTCTTGCATAATATCAAGAACCCCTTCACTTTCGATAATACTGTCGAATTCGAATTCCGGCGCCTTGTAACGGTTCTTTAGATCTTTGTCATAGTTGCTCTTGTCGTAACTACTTTTCTGATGCCGCGGATTTTTATTGGTATTGCTTTGGGTCTTATGGTTCGAGCTGTCTTTTTGATCTTTCTTAGAAGAAGGCTTCGCATTTTGGGGGCGCGGTCTCGGCTTTTTGTTTTCCTTTGTACCGGTGTCCGTATCCTTGGAATCTTTAACGTCCTTGGAATCCTTGGAATCCTTGGAAGAATCAGACGGACCTTTGTCGGTCTTTTCTTTAGTTGTCTTCACCCTCAGTGCCCGTGGTCTAGGTTTCGGTTTGGGCTCATCCTCTTTCTCGCCTTTGTCCGCCGAAGCGACCTCCGAGGCAATTTTTGGGTTCGACGCCTGTAGGTCTAAAATCTGGTAGACCAGGTCCAATTTTTTCTGGGTCCTGTATTTTGGTACATTAAGGCTTTTGGCTATTTCCTGGAGCTCAGGCAGCTTTTTTGCTTTTAAATCTGAAATTTCAAACATTAAGTATGATATAATTTATGTGTCTAATTATGGGTAGTAAGTGGTAATAAGAGGTGTATTTTCAGTTGGATGTTACTCGGGAAAGGTTTCCTTAGAGGTAAGTGTAAAGACTGATAACGCAACAATATTACAAATTATTTTCAAAACGACAGCGTTTTTTTTCAAAAAGCCTGTATTTTTGCAAGTCGAAACCTTTATTTTGCCATGATTCAAAGAATTCAGACCGTTTATTTGTTTTTTGTGATGCTCATTTCGGGGATATTACCGTTTTGGGTAAACTTATGGTCCGATGCCGATGGAAACGCTATCTTTGCAAAGTACGATATCTTGGTTTCCGGAGCATTCTATTTGTCCGCAATTTTGGCCTTGATTGCCCTTGTTATCTACAAGAAAAGAAAAAATCAGTTTGTGCTTAATAGACTGAACTTAATATTAAATCTTTTTTTATTGGGATTTTTCGTTTATCGATCACTAAATATATCTGGAGGGGCTACGGTCTCGGAGAAGGGTATTGGGATGCTTATTCCTATCATTTCTATCGTTTTGTTGGTCCTTGCCAATAGGGCCATCAAGAAGGATGAGGATCTCGTGAAATCTGTGGATCGTCTGAGATAAGACCAACATCTACTTAGTAGTATTAGTGTGTAAGGCCTGGGGGTAGTTTCCCGGGCCTTTTGCATTTCAATTGGCTCCTATATAATTATTCCCCCGAGACGGGATAATGAACTTTTATCTGTGCTTATCAAATGGTTTCACATCTTTCTGTCCTATTTTACAATGAGTATGATAATTAAATCAACTTCCTGAAAACCTACTGAAATTTCGGGATTTAGATTCCTCTGTGGCTGGCAGGGCGTTAACTGATATAGTTTCCGTATCTCGATATGCGACCAATCTCATTTATAGCCTTCCCTATTCTAGAGATCTAACTCCCTATTATCAGCTTGTATTGTTTTTAAACAGGCTCTAAAAGAAATTAAGAAACGTGTTTTGTTACAATGGTCATTCAATAATTGTAAGAAAATTTACAAAAAATCTATTTCTTTTTCTTATATTTATAACTCAAATTGTTAACGCTTGTTCTTGTTTGTCCTGTCAGTATTATTTAAGGACAACCTTCAATTTTGAGCTTTCCAAACCAAAACCCACCATTTTAAGATTTACATCGGTATTCCTCATTTTTATGGGCGAATAACTTGTACCTATTTAAATATATATAAAACTTAAATCCTTTTAGCATGAAAAAAACTACTCAAAAGTCTCTACGATTTCTATGCACAGCATTCTTTTTGGCCCTTCTACCCTCGGGGATTTGTGCTGCGGATACTATCTCCATCACCAGCGCCCCAAAAAAGGCAACCGCCAGTAAGACGGTTTCCGTAGAAGTCGCATACACTAAAGAAGAGGCTTCCGACGTGTGGGTGCAAGTGCGTTTGATGGACGGTTCAGGTGCCATCGTAATAGAAGGAACCAAAAAGGGCCAGCTGGCTTCATGCACTTTGAACTTCCAGATGAAAATACCTTCCGATGCTACTGGCGAAGGCTATAGATGGCATACCCAAATGTTCAACAGCGACTGGTCGAAACTACTGGTCGATGCCGACGGATGTGCCGTAACCGTTGAGGCCTTTGATGATACGAATCCTCCCAACCCCGGTAAAAACACCCTTGCTTTCGATTCCGAAATAACCACGGTTACTGCGGGCAGTACCCAAAAATTTAACGTGAACTATACCCAAAATACTGACGCACCGGTTTGGGTTCAGGTACGATTAATGGATGCGTCGGGCCAAGTAATTTTGAACGCTTCCGGGGATAAGATAGAGGATACCAAGGAGGGTACCGAAGCCTCTGGAATCCTTAGCTTTTCGTTGGACATACCTGCCACTATTTCCGGTACCGATTACCAGTGGCATACCCAAATGTTCAACAACGACTGGTCGAAACAATTGGTGCAAGAATACCGGCCGGGAATCACCGTAGAAAAGGATGACACTTCTGGAACGGATTCCGCCACGCTCGTAGAAACACCCGAAGATATCGAAGCGGGTAAGAGCTATCCGGTTACGGTTTCCTACATGGTAAACCAACCGAGCATTATACATGTACAGCTGTTCGACAAAGTTTCTCCCCCATGGAACAAAATAGGCCAAGTATTCGATACCAACGTGCCTACTGGATCCGGAACGGTGACTTTGCAAGTGCCCATAGATCTCGGCCAACCTTCCGCCAATAACCGTTTGGAGGTGCTGATGTACGAACCCACAGATCCATGGACGCCCATCGCGATAGAGATACCATTCGCCAATATTTCCGGAGTTGTCAGGGAAGTGGTGTTTGGTGCTTGTCCCGATAATCCAGGAGAGGTCGTTTGTTATGAAGCGGGACAAGGCAACGGAGTTTTGGAAGAAGATCTCGGCAATGGCTATTGGAGCAATTGGTATGTTAGCGATAACTGGGCGGGACCGATAATAGCCAATTTCGGGCCGGCGGAAACCGAGGCATGGGTCGAATGGACCAACTTTGGGGCAGGATCCGACGGTGGCCATCAAGAATTTGACATCAAGATTCAAAAATTCTCTTGGCACGAATATAAAGATGAATATGACCATGGATACCCCACAAAGATCGGGGAAGTCACCAAAGAACTCAATGCCAGTTTTGAAGGCCAATGGGCATCCGGAAGCAAGGGAAGGGGCCATATCAATATGACCGCTTGGATATATAACGGCGACACCAGAACCGAACCCCGGTGCGATGTTATCATCCATGCTTGGGATAATTCCGGAAATTTAAGACAGAAATATGATGATAAATTGGATTATCTAGGTAGTGATGGTACCCTCTACGAATTTAGGAATATCGGTGAGATCGAAGCCAGCAATGGCCTGACCTATCAAGTGCTGCGCACAAAACCTGGTGGTATTGGGGAATTGGCTTCCTATAATCTGGTGCCGGACGCCATTGTAAGGTCCGATGCCTCGGCACCCTTTGAAACGGATGTTATATCCGTCAATGTAGACGTACAGGATATTATGGACCAATTGATAGTAACAGAACAGTCGTACGCGGGGGACCAAGTGCCCATCGACGACGATTGGTACATACACGGACTGGAATGGACGGTTACAGGCCAATCGGCAGATACTGCTGGTGGTGTGTTCGTGCCAAGTAGCGAGGGTAGGTTTACCTATAACAGCTACACGATTCCTGATTTGATAGATTCACCAGGTAGTCCAACGCCCGTAGCGGAAGTAACGGAACAATTAGGGATATCTCCTAACCCCGTTGCTGATTCCTTTGAGTACGAATACACCATAGAACGGTCGTCGCCGATGGCCATTGAGATTTTCTCGTTAAACGGACAAAAACTGAAAACGCTCGAAAAATCGAATAGCCCAAAAGTCGGAAAGTATACAAAAACAATAAATGTAAGTGATCTTGAACCTGGCCTTTACATCATACGCTTACAATCTTCCGAAGAAGATACAGCAAGAAAGTTGGTTAAGTACTGATTTTCTCATTTTGTTATAGATAGACCCGCACTTATCTCAAGTGCGGGTCTATTTTTGAATGCATATGCCGAAAATTTTGTTCCAAACGGATATGCCATCGATAGGATGATTTTTTTATATACATTTATGGGATAGAAGATAGGAAAATAGGAAATATGCAGAAACCGAATAAGCGACTAGAAAACCAGACCTGTATCATAACAGGTGCCAGTTCCGGTATCGGGAAGGCGGTGGCCAAAGCGATGGGGACAGAAGGTGCAAATATCGTCGTCAATTACCACAGTGATGCAGCCGAAGCTGAAGAAGTTGCTGATTGGATATCCAAAAACTCCGATTGTGGCGAGTCCATCGTGTTTAAATGCGATGTAAGCAATGAGAAAGATGTACAGGCCATGTTCAAAAAGACCATATCCCATTTTGGTACCGTAGATGTCTGTGTGGCCAATGCCGGCATACAAATCGACCATCCCCTGCATGAAATGCCGCTAGATGCCTGGCAGAAAGTATTGGATGTGAACTTAACGGGACAGTTCTTATGCGCCCGTGAGGCGATTAGGGAATTTTTGAAAAGGGGCATGCGTAAAGAGGTATCAAAATCATTGGGAAAAATTATTCATATGAGCTCGGTACACGAGGTGATCCCGTGGGCGGGCCATGCCAACTATGCGGCGACTAAAGGGGCCTTGACCATGTTGATGCAAAGTATTTGTCAAGAATACGGACCGCATAAAATACGGTGCAACAGTATTGGTCCCGGTGCGGTAAAAACGGGCATAAATAAAGAGGTGTGGAGTACCAAGGAAGGTGCAGAAGGCATGTTGAAACTGATTCCGTATAAACGTATTGGGGTGCCTGAAGACATCGGCAGTGTTGCCAGTTGGCTGGCTTCCGATGAGTCCGAATATATCAACGGTACCACGATTTTTGTGGATGGGGGAATGACCTGTTATCCCGGTTTTACGACCGATGGGTAGGTTTTTAGATGTGAGACGTGAGATAAGGGATATGAGACATAAGAAATGCGATTAGGGGCAGAAAATTTTCCGTCCGATTGATGGTCAAAACGAGAATAAAAGAATCAAGACCTGCTTTTCCGCAGGTGTTATATTTGTAGGTAAAGAAAAAAGTTAAAGGATTTCATTATATACATTAAAATTTAAAACGAGAAAATGAAAAAAATTCTACGAGCCTTATTGGCCGGTTGGGGCGCCAAAAAGTTAAGTGGCGGAAAATGTGGCTGTTTTGCCATATTCGCATTTATTATATTGTATTGGTTGTTGGGCTATGTATTCAACTAACCAACGATAGGTCAGACCTTTCTGCTATTTTTTTGTAATGTTAATATTTCGATCGAAAATATTGGTTTTAACTTTTTTATGATGCATATTGCAGTATCATATGGTTCTGTCCTATTTTTTATGGGCAGGAGTATATGTAGGTTATGTATTTTTTTACGAGAACACATGACTAACCTAGGGGGAGCGTCGTGGGGTCGTTCCCCCTTTTTTTGTATTAAATTAGATAGATATAGGCTACGGTCTAATTAGATAATAAACCGATCAGAATTGATTGGTAGCATAGAGCATACTCTCGTACCTTTTGCCTTGTGAGTAAGTTTGATTTGCATTGCGTTACCAATACTGCAAAAAAAAAAGAAATAGAGCACTTAGACTTAGGTGTAATCGTCTTATCTCATTTTAGTCAACCTTCAATCGCAATTAACAAAGAATTTAAAGCTCTAAGCGTCTCTCCGAACCCCTTCAGTAATACATTTGAATATGAATATGGCGTAGAAAAAGATGAACCTGTAACGGTAAATCTATTTGCGCTTAACGGGCGAATCGTCAAAACCTTGAAGAACGCCGAAAACCATCACACCGGAAACTATAGCGATGCCGTAGTTGCCAGCAACCTCGATACAGGTGTCTACATATTACTGGTGACTACATCTGAAAGCGATAAGACCAGGAAGTTGATCAAGAATTAAAAACCCTGAAACCGTAATCCTGAAAACCTGTGCCGATTTTGGTACAGGTTTTTTTTCGTTTATCCCCCTCGCTTCCCCAACTCCACGATTTCCAGATTCTTAATATCCTCCCCATCGATAACGAAGCGTAACATCGTCCGCACTTGGTGGAAACCGTGTTTACCACAGGCACCGGGGTTCATGTGCAGTACGCCCAGTTTCTTGTCCCACATTACCTTTAAAATGTGCGAATGTCCGCAGATAAAAAGTTTGGGCGGGTTTTCTCGGATCACGGCTTTTGTCCGTGAATTGTATTTAGGAGGATATCCCCCGATATGCGTCATCAGCACATCTACATCTTCACATTTGAACCGATCGTTCAGGGAGAATTCCATTTGAATATTCTTGTCATCGATATTGCCGTAAACGGCCCGGACAGGCTTTATATCTCGGAGTGCATCCGTCACGGCCAAGCTACCGATATCCCCGGCATGCCAAATCTCATCCGCTTGACGGGCATATTTTAAAATGGCCTCGTCGATATGTGAATGCGTGTCGGAGAGGAGTAGGATTTTGGTCATCGTGCTAAGTTATGAATTATGAGTTCAGAGTTATGAGTGAAAAATCTTCATAACTCATAACTCTGAACTCATAACTAGTTATCTTTGAAGCTTTACAAAATTAACCATTCGATTTGAGATACTTCATCCAATTTTCCTACTTTGGAAAACCCTACCACGGTTGGCAAAAACAGCCGAATGCGATAACCGTGCAGCAGGTGCTGGAAGAAGCTCTTTCCACGTTGTTGAGACAGCCTGTCGAAACGGTAGGGGCGGGGCGAACCGATACAGGGGTGCATGCCAAGGAGATGTTCGCACATTTTGATGTGGATAGTATTGACGATGAAACAAATCTGGTGTACCGGCTGAATGCCTTTCTTCCGGAGGCAATTGCGGTTCGGCAAATCTTTGAAGTATCCGACGATGCCCATGCCCGTTTTGATGCCGTCGAACGGACTTATGAATATTGGATCGTTCAAGAAAAAAATCCCTTTTACTGCGATTTTGCATATTATGTAAAATATCCTTTGGATGTAATTGAAATGAACAAAGCGGCTGCGGTTTTGTTGGAGTATGAAGAATTCGAATGTTTCTCAAAATCGAACACCGATGTCAATACTTATCTTTGCGCTATTAAAAACGCAATTTGGGAAGTGAAAGGTGACAAACTCGTCTTTACGATAACTGCTGACCGTTTTTTACGCAATATGGTTCGCGCCGTTGTCGGTACGCTGGTTGAAGTAGGTCAAAATAAGTGGACGGTCGCCGATGTTAAACGAATCATAAATGGAAAAGACCGCTCCCAAGCTGGCCCATCAGTACCCGCAAAAGGCTTATATTTGATCTCGGTTTTATATCCCGAAAATATTTTAGAAAAACATGGATAAGGAAACTGGAAAAGCATTCGATTTACGACTGTTCAACCGTTTATTAAAAAAAACGCGCCCTTATCGACTGACCTTTTATGGCGTCGCATTGGCCGCCATTCTTTTGTCCGTCTTTGCGGTGCTGACGCCCATTATCTTGCAGCAGGTCATCGACGATGCCATAAAGCAGGCCAACACCGATCGATTGTTGTACTTGACTTTGGCCATGCTCGGGGTGCTTCTGGGTCAAGTGGTCAGCCAGTTGGGCTTTAATTACTATGCGAATTGGTTGGGTGAATCGGTCATTAAAGATATTCGGGTCAACCTTTTTCAGCATATGTTGGGCTTTCGCATGAAATATTTTGACAACTCGTCCTTGGGGGTACTTGTCACTAGGGCCGTGGCCGACATGCAGCGGATCGGGGAAATCTTCAGTCAAGGATTCTTTCAGATTGTAGCCGATTTGCTCAAAATGTTCGTTGCCGCTGGCGTGATGCTGTACATGAACTGGAAGTTGGCTTTGATTGTGTTCGTGCTGCTTCCTGTAATTATGTATGCGACCCGACAGTTCCAAAAGGCAATGAAAGTCGCCTTTACCGAGGTCAGGGCAGAGGTTTCCAATCTAAATTCCTTCGTACAGGAGCGTATTACGGGCATGAAAATCGTACAATTGTTCACCCGTGAAAAAATCGAGAGCGACAAGTTTAGGGTCATCAATGAAAAGCACCAGAACGCGTGGCTGAAAACGGTTTGGTACAATTCTATCTTTTTCCCCATTGCCGAAATCGTGTCTTCCATAGCCGTAGGGCTCATCGTTTGGTACGGCGGGCTGCTCAATGTCTCTAATTTGGCCCGGGAGGATTTCGGAACCATTTTCGCCTTCATTCTGCTCATCGACATGCTATTCCGTCCCCTACGCCAGATCGCCGATAAGTTTAACACGTTACAGATGGGCATGGTGGCCGCTAATCGGGTATTCCATATTTTGGATACCGATAGTAATATACAGGATGTCGGTACCATAGAAAAGGAAGAGGTCCGAGGCAATATCAAGTTCACCGACGTCCGTTTTGGATACCTCGAGGATGAAGAAGTCCTTCACGGTATCTCGTTCGAGGTCAAGGCCGGGGAGACCGTAGCCATCGTCGGAGCCACGGGTGCAGGAAAATCCACAATAATCAACCTGCTAAGCCGATTCTACGAAATCAATTCCGGATGCATCGAGATAGACGGTGTCGATATCAAGGATTTTAAATTGACCTCCCTACGTTCACATATCGCCGTAGTGCTACAAGATGTTTTTCTCTTTGCCGACACCATTGCGAACAATATTTCTTTAAAAGATCCTTCGATTAGCGAGGAAAGTATTGAAGCGGCCGCCAAACAAATCTTGGTCGACGAATTCATAACCAGCCTTCCGGGTGGGTACCACTATAATGTAAAAGAAAGAGGCTCCATGCTCTCGAGCGGACAACGGCAATTAATCGCCTTTTTACGCGCCTATGTCAGCAACCCCAGTATTTTAGTATTGGACGAGGCCACCTCATCTGTGGATACCTATTCCGAACAGCTTATTCAACGTGCCACGGAGAAAATCACCGAGGGACGTACTTCTATCATCATCGCCCACCGCCTGGCCACCATCAAAAAAGCCGACAGGATCATCGTCATGGATGCAGGAAAAATCGTAGAAACCGGCACCCATAAAGAGCTGCTCAAACAGGGCGGGTACTACAGTAATCTGTATGAGGCGCAGTTTTTGGCGGAGGAAGTGGCGTGAAAGTCTTTTGAACAAATACTGGTTCAATGGCACGCAGATGACTCTGATTTTTGTGATTTTATCTGTGCAAATCAGCTAGATCTGCGTCATCAGCGTTCAATTTATTGCGGTTATCATCCGTATGATTCCTCAATCAATCAATCAAATCCTCCTTCAACATAGAGATAAGTTCCTTCGGCCCCTCATAATCCACAAATTCCCCATTTCTAATGTAGGAGATATTTCCCGTCTCCTCGCTGACCACCAGAACCAAGGCATCGGTCTTTTCGCTGATGCCGACCGCCGCTCTGTGACGAAGGCCGAAGCGAAGGGGAATGTTGCGTTCGTTGGATACGGGCAGAATGGCCCGTGTTGCCACGATATAATTATTTTGGATGATGGCCGCCCCATCGTGTAAGGTACTGTTCTTGTAAAAAATACTTTCGATGATCGGTTGGTTGACCTCGATGTACATTTGATCGCCAGAGGACTTTACGAAATCCAGTGAATTATTACGTTCTATCACAATAATGGCCCCGGTTTTGGTCATGCTCATTTTTTCACAGGCCGAAATAATGGCATCGACGTTGACACTGGTACCGATACTTTCTGTCCGTAAGAACTTAAAGTGCTTGAGAAAGTTTCTTTTATTGGCAAAGTTTGTGGAACCGACCATCAACAAGAACTTACGGATTTCTTGCTGGAACACAATGATCAAGGCAATAAGTCCGACTTGCATAAAACCGCCGACCATACTGCTGATCATCTCCATATCAAGCAGTTCGGTAAGTTTCCAAAAGGCCCAAATAATAACAATTCCGATAAAAATATTGATGGCAACGGAGCCGCGCACCAGTTTGTAAATGTAGTATAGAAGAATGGCTACCAAAATAATGTCGAGGACATCGGTAATGCGAAACTCTAGAAAATTAAGAAAATCCAATCCGTCGGCGTTTTTGTAAAATTAAGGAAAAGTTTATGAGTTTATGAATTTAGGGGTTTAGAAGAAAATAATTTTGTTTGTAGTTACAGTTCAAGGTTTAAACGCTGCTGAGCAGCTGTTCAAGGTTCAAAGTTGCAAAACATTGGATTTTAACGTGAACCTAAAACCTTGAACCTTGAATCTGCCGAAGGCAGACCCGTCTAACGGACGGGCAGGATTGAACCTTGAATTTTTTACCGCTGGGTGCTACCTTTACTGTCACTGCTTATTGCTTTTGTCTCCAGCTATAACTGTTTAACATTCTTTCTGCAAGGGTAATACATTCCACAGCTTCCTTAACATCGTGGACCCGTAAAATATGTGCTCCCTTCCTCAAAGCGACCATATTTAGGGCGGTAGTGCCGTTCAGGGCATTTTCGGGGGTCGTATCCAAGACTTTATAAATCATTGATTTTCTACTGAGTCCGGCTAGGATGGGTAGGTCCAGGTTTTGAAAAAGTTCCAATTTGGAAAGCACTTCATAATTCTGCTCCAGCGTTTTGGCAAAGCCGAAACCGGGGTCGATGATGATGTCCGTAATGCCGAGATTTCTAGCTTGGGCGATACTTCCGGAAAAATACTTTAAAATATCTACCAAAAGATTTTTGTAATCCGTCTGCTTTTGCATGGTCTTTGGCGTGCCGCGCATATGCATCATAATGTAAGGTACTTTGTGCTTGGCAATAATCGGCAGCATGTTTTCATCCAGCTTTCCTGCGGAGATATCGTTGATCAAGACCGCACCTGCTTCCAGACAATTTTTTGCCACCGTGCTTCTAAAGGTGTCTATGGATAATGTGATTTGGGGGAATTCCCTGAGCAACACCCCGACTATCGGTAGTATCCTGCTCAACTCGCCATCCTCTGTAACGAAATCGGCCCCCGGTCGTGAACTGTAGGCCCCGACGTCGATAAAAGTGGCGCCTTCGTTGAGCATCTTTTCAGTTTGTTTCAGAATCGCTTTTTCATCCTTATATTTTCCCTTGTCATAGAAAGAATCCGGCGTAATGTTCAAAACGCCCATTACTTTAGGATGGGTCAGGTCTATGAGGTGGCCTTTGCAGTTAAGGGTCATATAGTTATTTAAGGTATTGCTATTTCGACTTGATAAACCAAGTTTAAAACACGAACTTTGGGCGGTTCGGAAAAACGGACGAAATTTACGCAATCAAAATCCATTTATGCAAAATACTTCCGCGCAATACGATGAGGTTATGGAGATTTGTCGGGAGCTCTTCCAAAAAAAGATGGGGGATTACGGTAGTGCTTGGCGCATCCTGAGGCTTCCATCATTGACCGACCAGATTTTTATCAAGGCACAGCGCATCCGAAGTTTGCAGAAAAATGAGGTTCGTAAAGTTGATGAAGACGAGCGTTCGGAGTTTATCGGTATCATCAACTATTCTATCATGGCTCTTATCCAACTGGAAAAAGGCGTTGCCGAACAGCCCGACCTTTCCACGAAAGAGGCCATCCAACTATATGAAAAACACGCAGATGCCACTAAAGCGTTAATGGAAAACAAGAACCACGATTACGGCGAGGCTTGGCGCGATATGCGGGTAAGTTCTTTGACGGATTTGATTCTCCAAAAGCTATTGCGGGTAAAGCAGATAGAAAACAACATGGGCAAGACTTCCGTTAGTGAAGGGGTCGATGCCAATTATCAGGACATGGTTAACTATGCGGTATTTGCGCTTATCCACTTAAAAAGTTTATGAGTTTATAAGCATTTTTATACAGGGGTATTAACTCATAAACCTTATAAACCAATAAACTATTCCAAAGGAATTTTATCGACAATGAAGTATATCGTAAACATCAGTAGAATTCTTGTAGGAGTCCTCTTCATAATCAGCGGCCTTATTAAGCTGAACGATCCAGTAGGTTTTTCATTTAAATTGGGCGATTACTTTGCCCAAAGCGTACTCGACCTTCCCTTTCTTGAGCCCTATGCGTTGGCGATTGCCATTTTTGTGGTCATTTTCGAAGTCTTGCTGGGGGTCATCCTCTTATTGGGCTTTCGGGTAAAGTTTACGGTGTGGAGTCTTTTAATAATGATTGTCGGCTTTACGTTTCTGACCTTTTATTCCGCCTATTTCAACAAGGTCACTGATTGCGGATGTTTTGGGGACGCTATCAAATTGACACCTTGGGAATCGTTTACCAAGGATATCATTCTACTAGTCTTGATTCTAATTTTGTTCTTTGGAAGAAAATACATCACCCCGCTGTTTCGGACGAACACCATACGAATTGTTACCTTGGTAACGATCGTGTTCTGTATCGTATACTGTTACTACGTGCTAAACCATTTGCCGGTTATCGATTTCAGGCCTTATAAGATCGGCGCCAATATCGAGGATGGTATGAACGTGCCCGAAAATGCACCAAAACCAATTTATGATTATGCTTGGCGTTTTAAGGTAGACGGTGAGGAAAAAATAATCGTGACACAAGGCGATTATCCTTCTGTAGATGGTGAATTTATCGATGTGGAGACTACCGAAGTCCAAAAAGGCTACGAACCCCCCATTCACGATTTTACCATCGAACAGGAAGGTGAGGATTTTGCCGCTTCGCTTTTGCTAGAACCGAAACTGGTCATGGTTATCGCCTATGATTTGGCAAAGACCAATGAGGACATGTATTCCGAGGTTAAAAAAATAACGGATGCCGCCTTGAAGAAAGGGTATATGGTCATTGGTATGTCCGCCTCCAACGAACAGCAGACCTCAAAACTGGTAAAGGATCACAAGCTGGACTTCGAATTTTATTTTACCGATGAAACTACGTTGAAAACGATAGTACGTTCCAATCCAGGGATGCTGGTTTTAGAAAAAGGAACAATACAACAGAAGGTTCATTATAACGACTTGGATGAATTGGAATTTGAATGAAAATTATTAAATAACAAACACGAAGTATATGAGGAGCAAAATAGTTGCAGGAAACTGGAAAATGAACAAAAATTTAGCTGAAACCGAGGAATTACTTACTGAACTGGCGGCAAAATTGCCTGATACCCAGGCCGAGGTCATGGTCGCCCCGACGTTCGTGAACCTGAGCGCCGCGGTACGTGCATTGGATTCTTCGATAATCGAAGTCATCGCCCAGAACATGCATTTCGCTGAAAGCGGTGCATATACCGGTGAAATCTCCGCAGATATGTTGTTGGCTATTGATATCGACACCGTTATCATCGGACATTCCGAACGACGGGCGTATTTTGGGGAAACCGACGAAATTTTGGCCAAGAAAGTAAAAACGGCCTTGGAAAAAAATATGCGTGTCATGTTCTGTTTCGGCGAGGAACTCGAGGATCGAAAATCGGAAAATCATTTCAAGGTTGTCGAAAGCCAATTGAAAAATGGGCTTTTTTCTTTGGATGCTTCCGCATGGACAAACATTATATTGGCATACGAACCTGTTTGGGCTATAGGTACCGGAGAGACCGCTTCACCGGAACAAGCACAAGAAATGCACGCCTTCATTCGCAAGACAATTTCCGAAGCCTACGACACCTCGATTGCTAATAATGTGTCCATCTTATACGGCGGCAGCGTAAAACCCGCCAACGCAGAAGAGATTTTCTCAAAACCTGACGTCGATGGCGGACTCATAGGTGGGGCATCTTTGGTTGCCGATGATTTTGTTGCCATCATTAAAGCTATTTAATTGTCATTCCCGCGAAGGCGGGAATCTGTTTAATGCCATCTAAACACCGATAATAGTTCAAGGTTCAATTCTGCCGATGGCAGGTTCAAGGTGACTTTTAATAACTTAGAACCTCAAACAGCTGCGAAGCAGCGATTGAACTTTGAGTTTTTAACCCGCAACCTGTAAACTTCAACCCGCAATCTGTAAAGTTGAACCCGTAACCTGTAACCTTCAAACCTGAACCTCGTGCCTACCTACATCGAATATATCTTCAAGATTACCCCTTTACAACCAGCATCCGATATTCTGATCGCTGAATTGGGCGAGGCAGGGTTCGAAAGTTTTGTGGAGAACGAAGAAGGTATTCTCGCCTATATCCAAAAAGACGATTGGTCTGAGGATATTTTAGAAACTATCCAGATTTTACAGAGCGTCCAATTTGATATCGCGAATACTTTTAAGGAAATAGACCAAGAAAACTGGAACGAGACTTGGGAACACAATTTTAATCCCATACAAATCGACGGTCGATGTGCTGTTCGCGCACCATTCCATAAGAAATTTGATGTGGACTACGATATCGTTATCGAACCTAAAATGAGCTTCGGTACGGGCCATCACGAAACGACCCACATGATGCTGCAATTCATTTTAGACCATGATTTCGAAGGAAAGTCTGTTCTTGATATGGGTAGTGGTACCGGTGTACTCGCCATTCTTGCGGCTATGAAAGGCGCGGCACATGTCGATGCCATCGATATCGATAATTGGTGCTATCTCAATGCCAAGGAAAACATAGTCCGAAACGATTGTGCATATATTAATGTCTACGAAGGTGATTCCGGATTGTTGGGCGATAGAAAATATGATATTATCCTGGCCAATATCAACCGCAATATTTTAGTGGACGACATACCCGTTTATGCCCAAAATCTGACCGAAAACGGAACGCTTTTTGTGAGTGGATTTTATGTTGATGACATTTTCGTCATTTCCAAAAAATGCGCAGAAAGTGGACTCAAATTCGAAAAAAACCTCGAAAAGAACCATTGGGTTGCCGTAAAATATGTAATTTAGAGATATTCTTAGGATAATAAAATGGAAGGAAAAGCATTTGCTATGAGTACGAGAGAGAAAGTATTGGAAGACGTTCTTCTTGAGGAAGAAACGGTAAATCAAAACGAAATTGTTCTTTTCAACGATGAGGTAAACACCTTCGACCACGTTATCGAAACCTTAATGGATGTTTGCGAGCACACGCCCGAACAGGCCGAACAATGTTCACTTATTGTACATTACAACGGTAAATGCACAGTCAAGACCGGAGAGTATAAAGATTTGGAACCCCGTTGCAGTGGGCTCTTGCGCGCAGGTCTGAGTGCGGAGATTGTTTGAACGTAGTATATCTTATTGTTTTTGCTTGACATAGTCTTCCAAACGCTCCAAAAATGAGGTGGCCAATGCCATAAAAAAGTTCCCAATTATTCCGTTTTAGTCCTTTACGATAACCACATTTTCGGAATCAGGACTTACCGAAAAGGGAAGATGTATTTGTTGGACCCTATTCTGCCAATAGGTCATTTTGTAATCTCCGGGTCTCAGTTCTTTTTTCAACGGAAATTCCAGCTTCTTGAAGGTGTGGCGTTCCGGTCCCGATATGGCGAATTTATTTCTCTTGGTGCAACTTTTACATTCAAAGGTTACCAAGAGGGTTTCTTGGGCTGTTGCCTTTAAATCTTCTTTGGATTGGGCTTTGGTTTCGTTGCAGATTAAAGCAATGAAAAGAATAGTAATGATTATTGTATATGTGGACTTCATGAATAATGGTTTTGATTAAACGAAACTTGTAAACTTCCTGACGGTTTACACTGAGGATGACTAGACTATTCCTCCCGCAATGCATTCACAGGATTTCTGTTCGTCGCCCGTATCGCCTGACTCCCCACCGTCAACATCGCCACTAGCAAGGCTACCAGTCCCGCTCCGATAAAATACCAAACCTCTAACGGAATACGATATGCAAAGCCCGAAAGCCAGTTGTTGGCTAATATATAGGCAATGGGTAATGCGATGACTATGGACACTAGCACTAATTTGGCAAATTCGCTGGTGAGCATTACGGTTACCTGAGTGGCGCTTTGGCCTAGAACTTTGCGAATTCCAATTTCTTTTCTTCTGCGTTGGTTTGTAAAAACAGCGAGACCTAACAATCCGAGACAGGAAATCAAGATGGCAAGTCCGGCGAAGTATTTAGAGAGCGTTGCCACCCGCTGTTATGAGACATATTGCGCTTCGTAGGCTTGTTCTAAAAAATGATATTCAAAAGAGAATCCTGGATTGAATGCTTCGTATAGTTCTTGGAACTTTACTATGGCTTCTTTTTCACCTCCGTTTTTATGAAATTTATCAACGCTAAGTTCATCGGTTACCCAGAGAAAGATAAGTATCACACACGCCATGCCCGTAGACAGACCGATGTTATTGATAAAGAATGCACTTTTGTACTTTTTGATGTTCCGAAAGAAAAGTAGGATGTCGTGTTTTAGCATGAGTACTTGTTTTTTTGATTGGTGATGGTGCTTTAAAGGCCTCTCTCCAGTCCTATGCATTCCTCTCGGTGGCGCCTCCCTCTTCGGTTGCGGGAGGTCGCTAGTCAGATGCAAGAGGGGAGGGAGCTCGATTTTCCTTTCTAAGGGAGCCTGATGGATGATTTTTTATTCTTTGGATACCCTTCCCGAACCAGAAATTTTACTATCCAATTTTTTCAGATTGCCCCGGTACCGAATATTTCCCGAACCCGAAACCCTTGAAGTTAGCGATTCGTTTACCGTGGTCTCGACATCCGAAGAGCCTGAGAGTACAAAAGTAGCCTCGTCTACTTTCAGATCATAGGCTTTTACATTGGATGAGCCGGATGACCTAACTTCAAGTTCCCCAGAATTGCCTTTTAATCGTATGTTGCTCGAACCGGATGTTCTGACCGAAACATGCTCGGTATCGATCGCCAGATCTATGTTTCTTGAACCTGAAATTTGAATATCCAATTCATCGGTTTTGAGAATTTTGTTCCCGCTAAATTTTCCCGAACCCGAAAGTCGGATCTTATCGATTTCGTCAACGGGAATGGTAATATAAACCCCTTCGCCACGGGAAGGGCTGAGGTTTGTATTGTCCCGTGATTTGATATGCAAGGTGTTTCCCTTTACCTCGGTTTCGAGATAGTCCAGAATGTTCTCTTCGCCTTTCAGGGTCAAGTTTCCTTCTTGGCCGTCGACTAGTTCCACTTCATAAAATCCCGATACGGAAATCCCGTCATAGTCGTTCGTGGTTCTTTCAATGGTCACGACATTGCCGTTGCCCTTGATTCGTTTCTGTGCTTCGCACGCGATTAATAAAAGTAGTGTGAGTACTAGTGTTGTTACTTTTTTCATAATACATTCATTTTTGTCATTCCCGCGATGGCGGGAATCTGTTAAACTCGTATGGTATTTTTTTAATTTCTTGCCTTCGAAGTCCCCTCCCCAACCCTCCCCGAGGGGGAGGGAGTCTGTTCGCTCAATAATTGAAACCTCTCAAATTCTTCCACTAATTTTCTTATAGATTGAGAATAAGTTCTCCCCCCCCTGGGGAGGGAGTCTGTTCGCTCAATAATTAAAACCTCTCAAATTCTTCCACTAATTTTCTTATAGATTGAGAATAAGTTCCCCCCCCTGGGGAGGGAGTCTGTTCGCTCAATAATTGAAACCTCTCAAATTCTTCCACTAATTTTCTTATAGATTGAGAATAAGTTC
>RCMY010001042.1_pt1 | contig 26405 bp, 22 predicted proteins | sample 2041341 | NCBI WGS metagenome assembly RCMY01 (sample SAMN09708234, study PRJNA481090) | Marine sediment metagenome, whole genome shotgun sequencing project.
CTCGGCACGGCGCAGCTTGACGAAAAGCTGCTCAAGATAAGGCAGCGAAATCGACTGGCGCTCGGCGATATCGCCCAACGACACCAAAGCACCGCTTGGTTGCAGCGCTATATCGGTCAGGGCCACCATGGCGTAGCGCCCTTTGGTCGACAGCTTCATCGCAATGATCCCTTTGCCAAATTCGCCTGTTTGATTGACGGCGACGCCTGAAATGCCTAAGTGCAATGCCTGACCCCCAGAAACGCTGGGATCACGCAAGTTAGAACCGTTCTAAGATGTCTTAGCGAATTCGTCAACTATTCCGCTGGATCTTTAGAACCCAAAGCAGGGACGCCCATGCCCGAGGTTATTTTTCCCGGACCCGAAGGCCGCCTCGAAGGCCGCTACCACCCGCAAAAAGAGCGCGACGCGCCAATTGCCATTTTGCTGCATCCGCACCCACAATTCGGCGGAAACATGAACCACAAGGTTGTGTATAATATGCACTACGCCTTTTATAACATGGGCTTCACGGTCCTGCGGTTCAATTTCCGGGGCGTTGGCCGCAGCCAAGGCGAATATGATCAAGGGATCGGCGAACTGTCCGATGCTGCGTCAGCGCTCGATTATCTGCAGTCGATGAACAACAACTCCAAGCATTGCTGGGTTGCCGGTTTCTCGTTCGGCGCATGGATCGGAATGCAGCTCTTGATGCGCCGCCCCGAAATCACCGGTTTTATCTCGGTTGCACCACCTGCCAACATGTATGACTTCAGCTTCCTTGCGCCCTGCCCGGCCTCGGGTCTGGTGATCAATGGCACCGCTGACCGCGTGGCACCGCCTGCCGATACGGTGAACTTGGTCAACAAGCTGCACGAGCAAAAAGGCATCACCATCACCCATCAAGAGATCGAGGGTGCCGGTCACTTCTTTGAAGAGCCGCATATGGAGACGCTGATCACCTCTACCACCGATTACGTCAAACGCCGCTTGACCGAGACGACACGCTAATGGCTGACCAGAACGTCACGGATATGGCCAACCAACTGGCCGAAGAATGTCTGGCGGTCCAACGCGAGACCGGCAACGAACGCCTGTTCATGGAGGTCGCTTCCGTTCTCGGGGCGTCCTCCCAGACCATGGAAGAGGCGTTTGTAACGGCCATTCGTACCCGGATGGCAACATTTCAGGGCCGTGCGTTTCTGGAAAAGTCACTCGCAGCCCATAAGGCGAAAGCCCCCCAAGGATGACCCAGCGGCTTGAGCAGCAGATCGCCTTTCTTAACGAGGCGGACAAGCTCAAGTCTGTCATGCGCGGGACGTTGCTGTGCGATGGGTCTCGGTCTGAGAATTCCGCAGAACATAGCTGGCATTTGACGTTGTATGCCTTGGTTCTGGCTGATCAGGCTGGCCCAAATGTTGACATGATCCGCGTCATCAAAATGCTGATCCTTCACGATATTGTCGAAATTGACGCGGGCGACAATCCGATCTTTGGCAGCTATGACGCCTCTGATATGGAAGCGCAGGAACAGGCTGCAGCGGATCGCATATTTGGACTTCTTCCCAAAGACTTAAAAGACGATCTTCGCTCTGCTTGGGAGGAATTTGAGGCCAACCGGACCCCGACCGCGCAGTTCGCCAAATCCCTAGATCGGTTCCAACCTCCCATGCAAAATCTTGCAGCGGGCGGGGGCAGTTGGATCGATTATAATGTGACCCATGACCAGTTCGTCGAAAAAGTAGGCTTGAAAATTAAAACAGGTGCGCCGGGGCTGTGGGACTATGCTCGCAAACGCGTTTCCACCTGGTTTGCCGCCCATACATAGATCAGATTTACTTCACATTCACACTGATGGTGCAAAGCACGGTGTAGAATGAACAGACAGCGATAGCCCAACCCAAAGGAAGAGCGCACCAATGACCAAGATCAAGGTGGATAACCCGATTGTCGAACTCGACGGCGATGAAATGACCCGCATCATGTGGGATTTCATCAAGAAAAAGCTGATCCTGCCCTATCTCGACATTGATCTGAAATACTACGATCTGGGGATGGAGGTCCGCGACGAGACCAATGACCAGATCACCATCGACGCGGCCAATGCGATCAAGGAATACGGTGTTGGCGTCAAATGCGCGACGATCACCCCGGACGAGGCGCGCGTTGAAGAATTTGGACTGAAAGAAATGTGGCAATCCCCCAACGGGACGATTCGCAACATTCTGGGCGGCGTGATTTTTCGCCAGCCCATCATCTGCAAAAATGTGCCGCGCCTTGTGCCCGGCTGGACGAAGCCCATTGTTGTAGGCCGCCACGCCTTTGGGGATCAATATAAAGCCACCGATTTCAAATTCCCGGGCAAGGGCAAACTGACGTTGAAGTTCGTCGGCGAAGACGGCACCGAGATTGAGCGTGAAGTGTTTGACGCGCCGGATTCAGGCGTCGTAATGGCGATGTATAACCTTGATAAATCCATCATCGATTTCGCCCGCGCGTCGATGAACTATGGCCTTAACCTTGGTTGGCCTGTGTATCTGAGCACCAAGAACACGATCCTCAAGCAATATGACGGACGTTTTCTTGAGCTATTCCAGCAAATCTACGAGACTGAATTTGCTGATAAATTCAAGGCTGCGGGCATTACATACGAACACCGCCTGATCGACGACATGGTCGCCTGCGCGATGAAGTGGAACGGCGGCTATGTCTGGGCCTGTAAAAACTACGACGGCGATGTGCAGTCCGATACCGTGGCGCAGGGCTTTGGTTCACTTGGATTGATGACCTCGGTTCTGATGACGCCAGACGGCCAAACGGTCGAGGCCGAAGCCGCCCACGGCACTGTCACGCGCCACTATCGCCAGCATCAAAAGGGCGAGGAGACATCGACCAATTCCATCGCGTCGATCTATGCGTGGACAGGTGGCTTGAAACACCGCGGCAAGTTGGACGGGAACGATGCGCTGACCCGCTTTGCCGAGACGTTGGAGAAAACCGTCGTTGATACCGTGGAATCAGGCCACATGACTAAAGATCTTGCGCTGCTGGTTGGCCCCGATCAAGGTTGGCTCACCACGATGGGCTTTCTTGAGAAAGTCGACGAGAACCTGAATAAGGCCCTGAAGGGCTAGCATTAATCGGGCCGCCGCAATCTGGGTGGCCCATTTTTTGTGCACCATTTCAATTTGACGCTGCGTTTCGCTGCAGTGCGGCGGAATTTGCCCGACCGCCCCTAGACAGGTCAATACACCTGCCCTAATTCAAGGGTATGAAGAATGCACCCAATCCCCAGCACAATATGGTCGACGATATCCAGGGACTAAGTCTTGGCGTCTTTTTGTGCGGGCTTGGGATTCATGTTCTGACTTCCGTTGGGTTAATCACGGGTCAAACCGCCGGGCTGGCGGTGGTTTTCGCCTATCTGACTGGCTATTCCTTCGGCGTGGTATTTTTTGCGATCAATCTGCCCTTTTACGTCCTAGCTTACAAAAGGCTGGGGCCTGCTTTCACGATCAAGTCACTGATTTCAGTTACCCTTTTATCTGTTGTGACCACGCTGCTCCCGTTTGGCTTTACAATTCAATCGCTGGAACCTGCGTTGGGTGCCGTGATCTTCGGATCTCTTGTGGGCCTTGGACTGCTGGCGATGTTCCGTCACAACGGGTCCTTGGGCGGACTTGGTGTAATCGCGCTGCTTGTGCAGGACACCACCGGTTTCAAGGCAGGCTGGGTGCAACTGATCACCGACGCCGTGATTTTCACCGCTGCCCTTTTCCTGTTCCCTGCCTCGGTCGTATTCTATTCGCTGCTGGGTGCGGTTGTGCTGAACATGATCATCACATTCAACCACCGCAGGGACCGCTACATCGCGACCTGATGTCAGGATCCGCGGTTATGGGTCTTGGCATAAAGCTTTGCGATGATACCGCTGGCGGTTTTTTCGAATAGGCAGGGCACAAGCGCATGGACCAAGGCCGCACCCGCCGCTGCAAAAAGCAAACCCGAAAATTTCAGCGCGAAAAACATATGCTCCAGAAAGGTTTCCTCGACCTTGGCGGGATGTTCAAGAAAGACGCGTGAAATCATGGGGATGTTCCTGTTATTTTGGATGCTTTGCAAAAGATACCGAATAATACCTGAACATTCATCCCAAAGATCACCCTAAATGCCATTGATGTGGGATATATTCTCGGTAATGATGGAGACATGAGGACATATGATGAAATAGACCGCCGTATCTTGGGTGAATTGCAACGTGATGCGGATCAATCGCTGGATCAAATAAGTGAAAGGGTAAGCCTGTCACGGAATGCCTGTTGGCGGCGCATACGCACATTGGAGGAAAGCGGCGTAATTACAGCGCGGGTCGCACTTCTTGATGCTGCCAAACTTGGATTCGGGCTGACTGTTTTCATGCAGATTCGCACCAACGCCCATGAACCCGGATGGCTGGAAGCTTTCTCAAAGGCCACCAAATCCATGCCGGAAATTCAGGGCGTCTACCGCATGACAGGCGACCTCGACTATTTGATCAAGGCGCGTGTTGCGGATATGGCAGGATATGACCGTTTGTATCAATCTTTGATCCGGCGTGTATCGCTTGTTGATGTATCTGCCAGTTTTGTGATGGAAGAGATCAAAGAGACAACTGCTCTGCCCCTTTGAAAAGGTTTTAAAACAATGCATTACCTCTGGCTGTTCATCGCAATCGTGTCCGAAACGCTTGGCACAACGGCCCTTCAGGCCTCGCAGCAGTTCACCCGTCTGTGGCCCTCTGTCGGGGTGGTGATATTCTATCTGATTTCGTTCTACTTTATGGCGTTGGCGCTCAAGGTGATGCCCGTGGGGATCGTCTATGCGATTTGGTCCGGCCTTGGGATCGTCTGCATCGCGGGAATCGGCTATGTCATTTTTGGACAAAAGCTGGATTTACCGGCGGTGATGGGCCTGGTGATGATCATTTCGGGGATTTTGGTTATCCACCTGTTCTCAAGCGCTACGACGCACTAAATCCCGCCGAACCGCACCTGTGGTTCTGTATTAGGGCTGGCTTTCTTGCGCGCATCACGGTATGCGCGGCGCAAATGCTGCGGTGCAACAGCGCGCGCGGCCCTCTTTCCTATCAAAGGCATACCCCAATGGACATGCGCAACATCGCAATTATCGCTCACGTTGACCACGGCAAAACGACGCTGGTGGACGAACTTCTGAAACAATCCGGTACCTACCGTGAAAACCAGGCGACCACTGAACGCGCCATGGACAGCAACGATCTGGAGCGCGAGCGCGGCATCACCATTTTCGCAAAGCCGACATCGGTTGAATGGAAAGGTCTGCGTATCAATATCGTCGATACCCCCGGACACGCGGATTTCGGCGGCGAAGTTGAACGTATCCTGTCGATGGTTGACGGTGTTGTACTGCTGGTCGATGCGGCCGAAGGCCCGATGCCCCAAACAAAATTTGTGACGTCAAAGGCGCTGGCTTTGGGCCTGAACCCTATCGTTGTGCTGAACAAGGTCGACAAGGGCGATGCCGAACCTGACCGTGCGCTGGACGAATGTTTCGACCTTTTTGCTAGCCTTGGTGCCAATGACGAACAGCTGGATTTCCCGCACATGTACGCGTCTGGCCGCAATGGCTGGGCAGACATGGAACTGGACGGCCCGCGCAAAGATTTGTCGGCGCTGTTCGACCTGATCGTCAAGCACGTTCCCGCGCCCAAGCAGCTGAAAGACATCGACAAGCCGTTCACAATGCTGGCCACCACTCTGGGTGCCGACGCGTTTATCGGTCGCTTGCTGACAGGCCGCGTAGAAACCGGCCAGTTGAAAACAGGCGAGCAAGTAAAGGCGCTGGCGCGTGACGGCAAGCTAATCGAGAACTTCCGCGTGACCAAGATCATGGCATTCCGTGGTCTGAGCCAGCAACCGATCGACGTGGCCGAAGCAGGCGATATCGTTTCCATCGCCGGCATGACCAAAGCAACCGTGGCTGATTCCATCGTGGCCCCGTCGGTTGATACCGCTCTGCCCGCGCAGCCGATCGATCCGCCCACAATCACAATCACATTCGGCATCAACGACAGCCCGCTGGCTGGCCGTGATGGCAAAAAAGTTCAGTCCCGCGTCATCCGTGACCGCCTGATGAAAGAAGCCGAATCCAACGTTGCGATCAAAGTAACCGACACCCCCGGTGGTGAAGCGTTTGAGGTCGCCGGTCGTGGTGAACTTCAGATGGGTGTATTGATCGAGAACATGCGCCGCGAAGGGTTCGAGCTTTCCGTATCGCGCCCTCAGGTTCTGTTCCGCGAAGGCGAGAACGGCGAGCGACTTGAGCCGATCGAAGAAGTCACCATCGATGTGGATGATGAATATTCTGGCACTGTGATCGAAAAGATTACTGGTCCGCGTAAAGGTGAGCTGGCAGAGATGAAACCGGCTGGTGCCGGCAAGACCCGCATTATCGCATTGGTGCCATCGCGTGGTCTGATCGGTTATCACGGAGAATTCCTTACCGATACACGCGGTACTGGCGTTTTGAACCGCGTGTTCCACGACTGGGCCCCACACAAAGGTGCAATCCCTGGTCGCCGTGCAGGTGTTCTGATCTCGATGGAGAATGGTACATCGGTTTCCTACGCGCTGTGGAAGCTTGAAGACCGCGGCAAGTTCTTTATCGGCGCGCAAGAAGCTGTCTATCAGGGCATGATCATCGGCGAACATAGCCGTGAAAACGACCTGGAAGTGAACCCTTTGAAGGGCAAGCAGCTGACCAACGTACGCGCCTCAGGCACCGATGAAGCGGTGCGTCTGACAACGCCCGTCACACTGACGCTGGAACAGGCCATCGCCTATATCGATGACGACGAGCTGGTCGAAGTGACGCCAAACGCGATCCGTATGCGCAAACGTTTCCTTGACCCACATGAGCGCAAGCGCATGTCGAAGTCTGCATGATTTAAACAACGGTCCGGGGCCACCCCCGGATCCCCAGGATTTGATACCATTTGGAAGGGGGGCTTAGTTGCCCTCCTTTTTTGTTGGCCTTTTTCAATTGAGTACTGACACGTCAAGCGCGCGTTAGCAGAAATGCCAATTGGCCCGCCAAGGCGGGTCTTTGGTCTTGTTCAGAATTTAATTCAGTCTTCGATCTCGACGACCATCAATTCGCGCTCGGACGCGCCTTTGGCATGGCTCAGCGCCTCTTGATAGGCGGGAGAGTTATAGCAAGCCACAGCTTCTTCCAGCGAGGGAAAGCGCGCGACTACGTTACGTGGGCGCTCCTTGCCCTCGAGCTGCACAAAACGGGCCCCACGGGCAAGAAACTTGCCACCATGGTCCGCAATCGCGGGCCCGGCTAGTTTGGCATATTGGCCGTAAGCATCTTCGTCGGTGACGGTGACATGGGCGATCCAGAGAGCTGGCATAGGGTTATCCTTTCAAGATGGCTTCGGCCGCCGCGATGGCCGCTTCTGCATTTGCAACGTCTTTTGCCCCGCCTTGGGCCATATCAGGACGGCCACCGCCGCCCTTGCCGCCCAATTCGGCGACAACGGCCTTAACGATTTCAACTGCCGAGGCTTGCGCCGTCAGGTCAGCCGTCACGCCTGCGGCAACCGCCGCTTTGCCGTCCGCATCTGCGATCAACAGGACGACGCCACTGCCAAGTTTGGCTTTGTATTCGTCGACCAAAGCCGGAAGGTCCTTGCCCGTGACACCAGTCAGCACCTGCGCCATAAATTTGATCCCGTTCACATCACGTGCTTCGGGTGCAGCAGTGCCGCCGCCGGACATCGCCAGCTCGCGGCGTAATTGCGCGACCTCGTTGCTGAGCTGCTTGCGCTCATCCAACAACGCCCGCACGCGGTCCGGCACATCCGAAGTCGATGTTTTTAGTTCGGAGGCAACCCGCGAAAGCGCGGCTTCTTGCGCGCGCAGCCAAGTCAGCGCCTCGTTTCCTGTCAACGCCTCGATCCGGCGGATACCAGAGCTGCTTGAACTGTCACCCAGCACAACGAACGCACCGATGTCACCAGTCTGGCGCACGTGGGTCCCGCCGCAAAGCTCTAGCGAATAAGTCGCCTTGTCCGCACCCTTGCCCGACTTGGCCTGACGGCCCATCGACACCACGCGCACCTCGTCGCCGTACTTTTCGCTAAACAGCGCCTGCGCGCCCAAGGCACGGGCATCATCTGGCGTCATGATCCGCGTATCAACAGGCGCGTTCTGCCGGATATACGTGTTCACTTCCTGTTCGACTTGCGAGATTTGATCGGCTGTCATCGCGTGATTGTGGCTGTAGTCAAAGCGCAAACGGTCTGCTGCGTTCAACGATCCGCGCTGCGCCACGTTGTCACCAAGTGCGTTTCGCAATGCCTCGTGCAGCAGATGCGTCGCCGAGTGATTGGCGCGAATGGAGGTGCGGCGGGCATGGTCAACCTCAAGCACGGCGGCCTGGCCGGGGGAAACGTCCCCTTCGGTCACATCCCCGAAGTGGATAAAAACACCTGCCGTCTTGCGCGTATCGGTCACAGAGACGCTGCCCGTTTCGGTTTTGATGATCCCTGTATCACCCACCTGCCCGCCGCTTTCGGCGTAGAATGGCGTTTGGTTAAGAGCGATCTGTACCTTGTCGCCCGCTTTGCCGGTCTTGACCTGTGCGCCATCTTGCACCAGTGCAACAATCTGGCCCTCGGCAGTTTCCGTATCATAGCCCAAGAAATCGGTGGTGCCTGCGGCCTCGGCCACATCAAACCAAACGGTTGCATCTGCCGCCTCGCCCGAACCGGACCATGCGGCGCGGGCCTGCGCCTTTTGCTTGTCCATCGCGGCGTTAAAGCCGTCCAGATCGACACCGCGTTCTTTTTCACGCAAAGCATCTTGGGTCAGGTCAACTGGAAAGCCATAGGTGTCGTACAGCTTGAACGCCACATCCCCGGACAGATTTTCGCCTGCGGGCAGATCGCGCAATTCGTCGTCCAACAGCTTGAGGCCCCGATCAAGCGTTTTCTTGAAACGGGTTTCTTCGAGCAAAAGGGTTTCGGTGATCAAGGATTGCGCCTGCCCCAATTCGGGATAAGCACCGCCCATTTGCCGCACCAGTTCAGGCACCAAACGGTGCATCAGCGGGTCTTGAAGGCCAAGCAAATGCGCATGCCGCATGGCCCGACGCATAATCCGGCGCAGTACATAGCCTCGACCGTCACTGGCGGGCATCACGCCATCCGCAATCAGGAAAGACGTCGAACGAAGATGATCCGCAATGACGCGGTGGTGGGTTTTGCCCGGCCCGTCGGGATCGGTGTTTGACGCATTTGCGCTTGCGACGATCAGATTGCGCATAAGGTCAGTGGCATAGTTGTCATTCGTGCCTTGCAACAGTGCGGCAACCCGTTCGATCCCCATGCCAGTGTCAATCGATTGGTTCGGGAGTGGCTTGCGGGTGCCATCCTCGAACTGTTCGTACTGCATGAAAACAAGGTTCCAGATCTCTACAAACCGGTCGCCGTCTTCCTCGGGCGAGCCGGGAGGGCCACCCCAGATGTGATCGCCGTGGTCATAGAAAATCTCGGAACAGGGGCCACAGGGACCAGTCGGGCCCATCATCCAAAAGTTGTCATCGGTTGCGATGCGAATGATGCGATCATCCGGCAAGCCTGCAACCTTCTTCCAAATCTCGGCGGCTTCGTCGTCGGTGTGGTATACCGTGACATAGAGGCGCTTCGGATCGATCCCCAGTTCCTTGGTGATCAATTCCCATGAGAACGCAATCGCCTCGGCCTTGAAATAGTCGCCAAAGCTAAAATTTCCCAGCATTTCAAAGAATGTGTGGTGGCGTGCTGTATAGCCGACATTGTCCAGATCGTTATGCTTGCCGCCCGCGCGCACACATTTCTGCGCCGTCGTTGCGCGTTTATATTCGCGGGTTTCGACGCCGGTGAAGAGGTTTTTGAACTGCACCATGCCCGAGTTCGCAAACATCAAAGTGGGGTCGTTGCGCGGTACTAGCGGGCTGGAAGGCTGGACCGAATGCCCGTTCTTTTCAAAGTAACCAAGAAACGTTGATCGGATATCGTTGAGCGTCTTCATATGCGGGGCCTTTCGAGGGGCAAAAATGCGTTCCATTCAAATAGCCTTGCGACGGCGTACTGTCCACAGGCCCGCCCAACGAAAAAGGGCGCGCCATATGGCACGCCCCTTCTGAAATTCTGTCTTAGGCGGCCTATGCCTCTAGAATATCGACATCGTCTTTTTCAGAGCCGCCGAAATCAAGGCCATGCGCAGCTCGGATTTTGTCTTCGATGTCCAATGCCATGGCTTCGTTCTCTTTCAGGAAGGTTTTGGCATTCTCACGCCCCTGCCCGATGCGTTCATCGCCATAGCTGAACCATGATCCGGATTTATCAACCACGCCAGCTTTAACGCCCAGATCCAACAGCTCACCCATTTTCGAGATGCCTTCGCCATACATAATGTCGAATTCGACCTGCTTGAATGGCGCTGCGACCTTGTTCTTGACGACCTTTACGCGTGTGGCGTTACCGACAACTTCGTCGCGATCCTTGAGCGCACCGATCCGGCGGATATCAAGCCGCACAGACGAATAGAACTTTAGCGCGTTACCACCCGACGTCGTTTCGGGTGAGCCAAACATCACGCCGATCTTCATCCGGATTTGGTTAATAAAGATCACCATGCAGTTCGACCGAGAGATTGACCCAGTCAATTTCCGCATCGCTTGCGACATAAGCCGCGCTTGGACACCGACAGAACTGTCGCCCATGTCGCCTTCAAGTTCCGATTTTGGCGTCAACGCCGCTACCGAATCGACGACGACCATATTCACGGCACCCGAGCGCACCAACGTGTCAACGATTTCAAGGGCTTGCTCGCCAGTATCAGGTTGCGAGATCAGCAATTCATCAATGTCGACGCCCAGTTTTTTAGCGTATTGCGGATCAAGCGCATGTTCCGCGTCAACAAATGCGCAAACACCGCCCTGCTTTTGCTGCTCGGCAACGCAATGCAGCGTCAACGTAGTCTTGCCCGAACTTTCGGGGCCGTAGACCTCGATGATCCGGCCCATAGGCAGACCACCGATCCCCAATGCGATATCAAGGCCAAGGGAGCCTGTTGAGCTCGACCTGATGTCCTGAATGGCACCTTCGGCGCCAAGTTTCATGATCGACCCTTTGCCGAACTGGCGTTCAATCTGTGCCAGCGCGCTATCAAGGGCCTTTTGCTTTTCAGCTTGTTTCTTGTTGTCCATTGTCAAAAGATCTGCCGTTGCCATTTTAGGGTATCCCTTTACTGTCACAGTGGTCATCAAGCCGCAATCGTTGCCTGCGCCACCCAGGTTTTGTTCCTTATATGTTCCGTATGAGACCAAAAGCAGAACATTTCAATCGTTTTGTTTCGTGTTCCATCTTTTTACTGAAGTGATTAACATCAGGTTTACGGTAATACTGTTGTCCGCATCCAGATCGGGAATTCATCTATATGCTTGTTTTCTTTAAAGAACGGCTTGCTTTTTTATCAGTACCCAAGACAGGAACCACCGCCTATGAATCCGCGCTAGCCCCGCGGGCGGATATGGTTATTTCCGAACCACCAATGCTGAAACACGCCCCTGTCTATCGATATAATCGTTTTATCCGGCCCATGTTTTTAAAAGTTTGCGATACAGAGTTGGAGCTGATGGCCGTGATGCGCGAGCCGATCAGCTGGTTGGGCAGTTGGTATCGCTATCGCCGCCGGCCTTTTATGCAGGACAAGCCGAATTCGACCTTCGATGTAAGCTTTGATGAATTCATTCTGGCCTATATGAAAGGTAAAAAACCCGGGTTTGCAGACGTCGGAAGTCAGCTGAATTTCATGGCGGCCCAACCAAATGGTACCGGGATCACCCATTATTTCAAATATGAAGATCAACCAAAGCTACAGGAATTCTTGTCTGATAGATTGGGCGTTACACTTGATCTTAAACGCGAAAACGTCTCGCCTGATATAAAGTTGATCCTATCCCCGGACATTGAGGAACGGTTTCGCCGGAAGTTCGAAGAAGAATTTTCGCTCTACGATTCGATTGGGTAGTCACCGCATTTGATTATGGACAGTATTCGTTAAATCCGTCAGCGAAAACGGCTTGGGCAGGAAGACGGAATTTGGAATGGTTGTCTGTTCCGCCCCAAAACTATCCTCTGCATAACCGGACACAAAGACAACGGGGACACCTGGGCGGTCTTTGAGCGCTTGGCGGACCCAACTTGGGCCATCCATTCCCGGCATAATGACATCCGTTACAAAGACATCAATGTTCAACGTCTCGTCTTCAAGCGTTTTCAATGCAGCTTCGGCGGATTCGGCTTCAAGCACCGTATAACCTCGCATTCGCAATGCACGGCTAGCAAAGGCGCGAACCGGGGCTTCGTCCTCGACCAGCAAAATAATTCCATCATCAAAACTTACCGCTTCGGCCTTTTTGACAGCAACTGCACTGGGCACCTCAATCAAGTTGTTTGCCTTTACAGGGAAGTAGAGCGTGAAAACTGTACCAACACCGACAGTACTATCTATAAAGATGAACCCACCGGACTGCTTGATGATTCCATAGGCGGTAGAAAGACCTAGTCCTGTCCCTTCACCGGTGCGTTTCGTGGTATAAAAAGGCTCGAACACTTTCTCCAGCTTGTCTGTAGGAATACCAATCCCCTCGTCCGCCACTTGCAATGTCACATATTGGCCTGCAGGCACAGTCACCCGGTCACGGACAAGCGGGGTTTTCAGGTTTAGGCATTCAGCCGTAATTTTGATTTCGCCACCTTCCTGCATCGCATCACGTGCATTTACCACCAAGTTCATAAGCACCTGTTCCAATTGTCTTTTGTCAGCCCTGATGGGTTTCAGAATCGGATCGTGGGTTAGGGTAAGTGCCACCTTTTCGCCGACTAGCCTGTTCAAAAGATGGGTCAGATCTGCAAGCGTGTCGCGCAAATTTAACGTTTCGGGCCGAAGAGTCTGTTTCCGCGAGAAGGCGAGCAACTGTCCAACCAAAGCGGCGGCACGGTTGGCATTTTGGTTGATTTGGATAAGGTCGCTATAGTCTGCGTCACCCTGATCGTGACGCAGAAGCAGCAAATCACAGTGGCCAGAGATCGCCGTAAGAAGATTATTAAAATCATGCGCGACTCCCCCGGCAAGTTGACCTATCGCCTGCATTTTCTGGCTTTGAACGAATTGGGCCTCAAGCGTTTTCAATTCTGTCGCGTCATTGAGCACTGCGATCAATGCCCGGGTGCCCTGATCCATTACAAGGCTTAAAGTGACCTGTATGAAGACCTCACGATCATCCCTTTTTAGCCGCAGAAACTCAGATTTCTGCATCAACTTCCCTTCAAGGGTATCAGTCAGCCAATCATTGATCGATCGCCCGAGCCCTTCCATCAAAGTCGCGAGGAGCGCTTCAGGCTGAAGCGCAGGGCCAACCAGTTTGGCTGCCATTTGGTTATACGACAACACCGCACCGTTTGGGGCGATTTTAACCAATGGGATGGGTAGTTCCTGAAATGCCTGCAGCTCTGCGTCCTGTGGTCGCTGTGAATGTGCCGGCAGCAAATAGAGGGCTTTGCGGCCCGCGCCCGCTTCGATCTCGACGACCAGCATGGTCATTTCGCCTTTTGTCGTCATCACTTCGGCAAGATGCCCATGCGCAACGGGCAATGACTTAAACAACCGATCAAGCGTTTTTACACGGGTCCCTATGATACCTCTGGACGCCTCGTTCATAAACAAGACCGCCCCGGATCGCCCGACCATCAGCATCGGCAAGGATTGCTCAAATTCACGCGGCCGCGCTGCAGTCTTTTCTTGAATGGTCTCAAGTCGCCACAAAAACCCTTTGCCAACGCGGTGCGTTGACAGACGTACGTGACCGGACCGTGTGAGGATGTCTTCGCGCGCAGACCCTGCACTATCTGCGCGGTCTTGGAGGCGGAAAACAATCGCGGACGGATTTGCAAACTGACTCGAAAGGATTGCGGCAACCGTTGTGGTTGGGTTCACTTTGCAAATCGCTGCGGCTGCCTGATTTTGTGCAGTTACCATCCCGTCTTCAGTCGCAAATATACTTGGGCTTGCGTCATTTGCGATGAATTCAACAACTGCCTGCTGGTCCTTATCGGTCCGGTTTGCTGATAGAATATCGGCTAAGACTCCAAGGGCGGCGACACACAGAAACGCGCCACCCGCAGACATGAAAACAATCGTCAATGCCGGATTTTGCGTTACAAATGCTGTTACAAAAGCCAATATCCCAGCAAGGAAAACCACTAGCAATCGCCTGCGCCGAATTAAAACAACGCTGATCGGTTTTGACAAAACGGCCCTCCCAACACAAAGTATTCCCAGTAGGTCTACGTGTCGGAAGGTTAAGGTATCGTGAAATACTGCCGAACAACCAAAGAAACACGCTCAGGTTGACTATGCGCAAGTTCAGTCCCGCATCAAGTGCGCAGCAAAGAAGCCGTCGCCGTCTTCATCCGCGTCAAAACGCTTTTGAAACCCGACAGACCAATCGGAATGACGCTTTAGAAATGCATCAATCCGCTCTTCGTTCTCGCAGGCCAGCACGGAACAGGTTGCATAGACCAACCGACCTTTCGGCGCGGTCACGGCAATTGCGGCGTCCAGAATACCGTCCTGAATTTGCGTTAATTCTTCAAGCCGTGTCGCTGACAGGGTCCATTTGCCTTCGGGTGACCGTCGCCATGCCCCGCTGCCCGAACACGGCGCATCACATAAGACAACGTCAAACGGAGCCTCATCGGATAATGCGTCAGTGTCGATCTGGCGGATCGTGCTCCCTGCGCGAGCAGCACGGGCGGGCAGATCTTGCATACGGCGAGGATCGATGTCGTGTGCGGTAACTTGTGCTGCGGGATCAACGGCCAGCGCCAGCGATTTCCCACCGCCACCGGCACAGTAATCCAGGATGCGGCCCACTTTTGGTATGGCCTCGACGATGGCCTGACTTGAGGCGTCCTGAAGTTCAACTTCGCCCTCCAAGTAGCTGACCGAATTGCGGATTTTCCGTTCGCCCTCTGTTACAGTCAGTGCCGTAGGAGCCAAAAGATTCGGACGCGTTTGCACACCCTGCTCGGACAATGCTGCCGCTGCAGCACTTGGCGTTGCCTTGGCAGTATTAACCCGCAAGGTTATCGGCGCACGGGATTGAAGCGCAAGAGCGACAGCCTCTGCACGGGGGCCAAGCGACGACTTGAAATGTGGAATAATCCAGTCCGGCAGGTTCCAAGAGATCGCATCATCTGCATCTTTTAGTGGTTCGTTTTCTGCATCGGTCAAGGGCTGGGGCGCATGACCTGCCCCATTGAAAAGGGCAGAAAGATCAGCGCCTTGCGTCCGCAAAATGCCAATCATCAAGGCGCGCCCTGTCTCGCCCCCACCTAAATGGGCTGCCGTGCGGCGCTGGCGCAAAACAGAAAATACATGGTCCCGAATCGCCGCGCGGTCCTTGGACCCTGCAAAGCGATTTCCCCGGCCCCAACGGGTCAGGGACTGCTCGGCCGGTTGGCCATCTGCCATCGCGTTCAATATTTCGATTGCCGCTGCGACGCGTGCTCCGGGGGTCATGTAGCTGCCACGTTTAATTGCCTTTCAAAGCAGGGAGTTATCAGCGTTAGCCCATTCGGTAATTCGGGCTCTCTCGGGTGATCTGAACGTCATGCACATGGCTTTCTTTCAGGCCCGCGCCGGTGATCTTGACGAATGTGCAATTCTTGCGCATTTCATCCACCGTCGCACATCCGGTATATCCCATCGCAGCGCGCAGGCCGCCGACCATTTGATGCACCACAGCCGCTGCAGACCCTTTATAGGCCACTTGACCCTCGATCCCCTCGGGCACCAGCTTGTCACTAGCTGCATCTTTCTGGAAATATCGATCCGCAGAGCCGCTGGCCATAGCACCGAGCGAGCCCATGCCGCGAAAACTTTTAAAACTACGCCCTTGGTAAAGAATAACTTCACCGGGGGACTCGTCCGTACCCGCGATCATTGATCCAACCATGGCACAAGACGCGCCAGCCGCGATCGCCTTTGCAAAATCGCCCGAGTACTTGATGCCGCCATCAGCGATCACCGGAATTTCGCCCGCCGCTTTTGCACAATCCATGATCGCAGTAAGCTGAGGTACGCCGACCCCGGCCACCATGCGCGTTGTGCAGATCGACCCTGGCCCGATGCCAACCTTGACGGCATCCGCACCGGCACCGATCAGCGCACGTGTCGCCTCTCCGGTGGCAACGTTTCCCGCCACAACTTGTACTTCGTTGCTCAGCTTTTTGGCGCGCTCGACGGCGAGGGCCACCCCTTCGGAATGCCCGTGCGCTGTGTCGATTACGATCATATCCGCGCCCGCATCCACCAGCGCTTGCGAACGCTCAAAGCCTGCATCGCCCGTGGTGGTCGCGGCTGCCACACGCAATCGACCCAAGTTATCTTTGCAGGCGGTGGGGTTCAGAACGGCCTGTTCGGTGTCCTTGAGGGTCAGCAGGCCCGTCAGTTTACCCTGCCCGTCGGTAACCAGCAGCTTTTCGATCCGGCGGGCCTTCATCAGGCTGATTGCCTCTTCGCGGTCGGCTGGTTCGTGTAAGATGGCCAGCTTGTCGACGGTCATCATCAGATGCACCGGCGTGTCATCGGCTTTGGCAAAGCGCATATCGCGGTTGGTCACAATGCCCACGACCCGGCCCATTTCATCCACCACCGGAAAACCGGTAACGTTATAGCGTTCCTGCAAGGCCTTGGCGTCCGCAAGGGTTTGGTTCGCGCGTAAGGTGATGGGATTGTAGACAATTCCGCTTTCAAAGCGTTTGACGCGGCGCACTTCTTCGGCTTGCTCGGCGATGGTGAGGTTGCGGTGAACCACACCCATTCCGCCCGCTTGGGCCATGGCAATGGCCATGCGGCCTTCGGTCACTGTGTCCATCGCAGAGCTGAGCAGCGGTATGTTCAAAGCAATCGATTTTGTCACATGGGTGCGTGTGTCGGCCGTCGAAGGCAACACGCTTGATGCCGCTGGCACCAGTAATACATCGTCAAAGGTCAGAGCCTCACGAATCTCCATTTTTGCACCTCGGCTTGCATGGGTTCATTTGGCGGTTTCCTATTTCATGGATTGTGCAGATTGGAAAGGGACATTTGCCGCGCAGCGCCATTGCAAAAATGCATAGCTCGGTCAAAGCTGCGTCGACTGGGGTTTAAAGGAGAATACAGATGGCCAATCACGGATATGAGGGTGGCAGGCTGGATCTGCCATTTGTGGGCATTTCGACCTTTGGAAAGCGTCCCTATCAGCCGGACTGGGCGGCTTTGGATGCCGATGTTGCGATCCTGGGGGCACCGTTTGACGCAGGAACACAGTGGCGTGCTGGCGCACGGTTTGGCCCACGTGGTGTGCGCGAGGCATCAACCCTATTCAGCTTTGGCCATGCCGGGGCGTATGATCACGAAGATGATGCGGTTTATCTGCCGGGCGATGTGAATATTGTTGATATTGGCGACGCGGACATCGTGCATACCGATACCGAACAGAGCCATGCAAACATCGAAACAGGCGTGCGGGCGATCTTGGATGCCGGTGCCCTGCCCGTCGTGATTGGCGGCGATCATTCGATCAATATCCCCTGCATTCGTGCGTTTGACGGTCAAGGCGACATCCATATCCTGCAAATCGACGCGCATCTTGATTTCGTTGATGAACGCCACGGGGTGCGCCACGGTCATGGCAACCCCATGCGCCGGGCCGCTGAGCATGAATATGTCACAGGCTTGACGCAGGTTGGCATTCGAAATGTCAGTTCCACTGCACGCGAAGGATATGACGATGCCCGCGCGATGGGATCCGACATCATTTCGGTCCGGCAGGCGCGCAAGATGGGCACGATGGGGGTTTTGGCGCATGTGCCTGATGGTGCGCGGCTGTACGTGACAATTGATATTGATGCGTTCTGCCCGTCGATTGCCCCAGGTACTGGCACGCCGTCCCATGGAGGTTTCCTGTATTATGAAGTGTTGGAACTGTTGCAGGCGGCGGCGAAACGCCACGAGATTGTAGGGATCGATTTGGTCGAGGTGGCGCCTGACTATGATCCCACGGGATCGACCAGCATTTTGGCGGCGCAGCTGCTGCTGAATTTCTTGGGGTTCATTTTCCATGCCCGGGCGATGCACGAGGTTTAGGCCAAAGTTTTGTGTCCGCGCGGAAAGAGGCACTGTTCGTCGGCCATTGGACTTGAACCAATGGTGCCACAAAATGCAACCACGGGATATTTAAGAGCCAGGGAGGCAAGGGCGCGGATGCGGCATTTTGCGACGCATCTTGGCTTTCGTCTGGCGCAGCCTTCGCTATGTTGCAGCAAAGGTTTTGAGGACTGAATTGATGAGCAACGATCCACTGGTGGTATTTACGCCTTCGGGCAAGCGCGGGCATTTTCCAAAAGGCACCCCCATTCTGACGGCAGCGCGGCAATTGGGGGTCGATCTGGATTCGGTTTGCGGGGGGCGCGGCATTTGTTCGAAATGTCAGGTATCACCGGGTTATGGTCAATTCTCCAAGCATGGGGTGACGGTTCAGGACGACGCGCTGAGCGAATGGAACAGCGTCGAGCAGCGCTATAAGGACAAGCGCGGTATGATCGACGGGCGCCGTTTGGGCTGTCAGGCGCAGGTCATGGGCGATGTTGTAATTGACGTCCCCGCCGAGAGCCAAGTGCACAAGCAGGTTGTCCGTAAGCGGGCCGAAGCACGTGATATTGTGCTGAACCCGTCAACCAAGCTGTTCTACGTCGAGGTGCAAGAGCCAGACATGCATGACCCATCGGGCGATCTGGAGCGTCTTTGCGCTGCATTGAAAGAGCAATGGCAGCTAGAGAATGTGAAGGCGGATTTAAATATCTTGCAGGTGATGCAAAAGATTCTGCGAAAAGGCGGCTGGAAGGTCACCGTTGCCGTGCATTTGGGCGATGAAGAGAACCCGCCGCGCATCATGCATCTGTGGCCGGGCTTCTATGAGGGCACCGTTTATGGGCTGGCTGTCGATCTGGGGTCCACGACCATCGCGGCGCATCTATGCGATTTGCAAACCGGTGAGGTCGTTGCGTCGTCGGGCGTTATGAACCCGCAGATCCGCTTTGGTGAGGATTTGATGAGCCGCGTCAGCTATTCGATGATGAACGAGGGCGGCGCGGATGAGATGACCCGCGCGGTGCGTGCAGGTATGAACACGCTGTTCGACGAGATCTGCGCCGAGGGCGGCGTTGATAAAGGGCTGATCGTGGATGCGGTTTTCGTCTGCAACCCCGTCATGCACCACCTGTTCCTTGGGATCGATCCGTTCGAGCTGGGGCAAGCCCCCTTTGCCTTGGCCACGTCCAATGCCCTGCGCATGCGCGCGGTAGAGTTGGACCTGACCATTCACCCTTCAGCGCGGATTTATTTCCTGCCGTGTATTGCGGGTCACGTTGGTGCGGATGCGGCTGCCGTCGCCCTGTCGGAGGCACCGGACAAGTCAGACGATCTGGTATTGATCGTCGATGTGGGCACCAATGCAGAGATTCTGCTGGGCAACCGCGAGAAAGTGCTCGCTTGTTCGTCGCCCACCGGACCTGCCTTTGAAGGCGCGCAGATCAGCAGCGGCCAACGTGCCGCCCCCGGCGCGATCGAGCGGGTCGAGATTGACCCAGTGACCAAGATTGCGCGCTTCAAGGTGATTGGCAGCGATCTGTGGTCCGACGATCCCAGCTTTGACGCCGAGATTGGTGCAAGCGGTGTGACCGGTATTTGCGGATCAGGCATTATCGAGATGGTCGCCGAAATGCGCATTCACGGGATCGTGGATGCCCCCGGCCTGATTGGCACGGCAGAGCAAACCGGATCACCATCGGTATTTGCCGACGGGCGCACCAATTCCTATCTGGTCTATGACGGCACGGCGAATGGCGGGCCCAAGATCACCGTGACCAACCGCGATATTCGCGAAATCCAGATGGCCAAGGCCGCGCTTTATTCCGGCGCGCGCCTGTTGATGGACAAGTTCGGCGTCGACAAGGTGGACCGCGTCGTCCTTGCAGGCGCCTTTGGTGCCCATATCAGCACCAAGCATGCGATGGTTCTGGGGATGATCCCAGATGCGCCGCTGGACAAGGTAACGTCGGCCGGAAATGCTGCAGGTACCGGTGCACGCATCGCCCTTTTAAACAGCAGCACTCGGGCCGAAATCGAAGAGACAGTGCGCAATATCCACAAGATCGAGACCGCCATCGAACCGCGCTTTCAAGAGCATTTTGTGAATGCGTCGGCCATTCCAAACGCGGTAGAGCCATTCCCGATCCTGAACAGCATTGTCACCCTTCCCACAGCGACGTTTAATACCGGCGGCGGCGGCGGCGGCGAAGGAGCGGGCGGCGGTCGTCGCCGGCGGCGCAGCTAAAACAAGGTAAGGAAACATCCCATGTCGCAAGCAAATCATGACCAAGAAGAATTCTGGAACAACAATGCAGGGCCAACTTGGGTGACCTATGAGGCCCCCATGGACACGTTTTTAGCCCCTGTTCTAGGCGGGGTCCTTGCCCGTGCAGGGCTTCAAAACGGACACCGTGTTCTGGATATCGGGTGCGGCACAGGTGGCTCTGCGGTACAAGCGGGCGACGCTGTCGGACCAGATGGTCATGTTATGGCTGTCGATATATCGGCCACGATGGTGGCGCGCGCGCGGCAACGGACAGCGGCCCAGCCTTGGGTCAGCATAGAACTAGCCGATGCAGCAGATCACCCGTTCCAGATGCCGCCCTTTGATCACGTCATTTCGCGGTTTGGTGTGATGTTTTTTGCTGACAATGATGCGGCGTTTGAAAACATCAGTTCGGCGATAAAACCGGGCGGCAAGATAACCTTTGCGACATGGGGTCAGATCCCGGCAAATCCTTGGTTCACCCTGCCTGCCCAAATTGCCAAAGCCCATTTGGGTGCCCCGCCAAAAACAGATCCTGACGAGCCTGGCCCCTTTGCCTTGCGCGATATTGCTAAGACCTGCGCCATTCTGGAACGCGCCGGGTTCAAAGATATAAATGGGGTGGCCGAAAACATGGCGCTCACCCTTCCCGGCGGTGCCAAGGAAATAGCGGCGCTGTCCATACATGTCGGCCCCGCTGCGGGGACAATCAAACATTTCGAGGCTGATCTGACCGCCCAAGCCCGCATTCAAACCGCCATGACGGACGCGTTTGCGCAATTTAACGACCATGCCATCCCAGCCGAAATTAACTTTTTCACCGCCACCAAGTCCTGACTTGACGGTTTGTGCGCCACCACCTAAGTCAGGTCCACGGCGCGCGGGTATGGTGAAAAGGTATCACGGCAGCTTCCCAAGCTTTAGTTACGAGTTCGATTCTCGTTACCCGCTCCAGCGACTTTTAGTTCTATTCAATCGGCTAATAAACAGCGCCTTGCCAAGTTCGCAATCGACCTATGCAACCTTTTCAAGCATGATCGTAGTTTCAGTGCTCGGCAGCCTTAGGCTAAAGGTGCTTCCTTGACCCAAGGTGCTGATCAAAGACAGGGTCCCGCCATGCAACGCCGCAAGTTGTTCCGATATCGCAAGCCCAAGACCAAGACCGCCGCTTTGACGCGGCATTGATCCATCCACCTGTTGGAAACGCAGGAACACGCGCTCTTGATTTTCCTCTGAAATGCCATGGCCGGTGTCTGTCACACCAAAAACGACCTGGTCGCCCTCTCTTTCCATCGACAGATGGATGCTGCCGGCGTCGGTGAACTTGATCGCGTTGTTGATCAGGTTATATAAAATCTGCTTCAACCTCACCCTGTCTGCCATTGTTTCGGCCGTTAAATCGCCAGAATAGGTTAACTTTAAGCCTTTGGCCGTTGCATTTGGTTGCAAGTCTTTAACGACTGAACTGGACAGTTCATCCAACTGTATCAGGGACTTGTCCAATTCCAGCTTGCCACGTGCGACTTTGGTCCAGTCTAGCAGGTCTTCGACCAAACGGATCATGTGCTGGGCCGAGTCCGCAATTCCTGCCCCCTGATCTGAAACAAAGTTCTGATAGTTTGTGACTGCGTTGGCCATTTCCTCGTGCGGCGTGTCTTTTGCCGCGATTGCGCTTGAAAGCCGCTTCGACTGCGGTAGTTTTACACTGTTTCGCATAAACGTCGCACGACCAAAAATAACAGTTAACGGCGTGCGCAGCTCGTGAGAAACGTTGTTAAGGAAATCAGTCTTTTCGCGATCTGCCGCCTCGGCTGCCTCTTGCGCGTGCTTTTCGGCGGTTACATCAGTCCAGATGCCCACGGTATAGCCGTGCGGCGTCTTAGACTCGGTGACCTTGAGCCAACGGTCGGAGCCAATATATTGCAGGAAGGACTCACCGGGGTTGCGGAATGCCTTTAGACGGCTCTCCATCCACGCGTTTCTTTCTTTGAAATTACTTGCATCTACCAGCTTTGGGACGCCAAGCCTCAGAAGTTCCCTCATCGTCACGCCGGGAACGACACGGTCTGCAATCTCGACGTGATAGTCTAGGTATTTCTGGTTCACAATCATCAGCCGTTCCTTCTCGTCGAACGCAATGAACCCTTCGTTGATACAGCCAACGGCTTCAGCCAACAGGGCGTGGGCGTTGTCCTTCTTGATGGCAAGCCTCCGATAGGCCCAAAGAACCCCCAAAAGAACCAAAGCCGAGAACAGAGCAAACCCTACCAAATAGCGACTTTCCGGAGAATAGGTGGGCCAGCCTCCGACCGGCCTTGCCGTCGCCTGCCATTTACTGTCAAGCATACTAAATTCTGTAGTGACAGCCTGAAACCTGGGGGCTACGTCCTTGGTCGCAGCCGAGGTCGCAGATATCCCCGATGAGTGAAGTTCATTCAGGTTAAACACGTATTTTTCTTCATCGCCGAAATCATGCCGGTCTGCATTCAGCAGACTGTCGGCCTTGATCACAATCGAAATAATCCCCCAAAACTGGGTCAAATTCAGATCGGCGTTCGGCAAAAACACAGGGTAGCGCAGGATGTACCCCACCCCCCCTTGGACCAGCGAAACAGGGCCATCCACCACAGCGTTTTGGCTGCGATAGGCCTGCGCAACGCTGGCCATCTGTGCGGGTACTTGCCAATACTTCATACCGATCGATTTTCGATTGTCGGTCTGGGGAAAGCTGTGGGTGACCTCCAACCCAGGAGCGAGGGCGACAGCAATAACCGCTGGATTATGCCTTTGAAACTCGCTGACGACCCGTGCGATTTGCGTTTCAACGATCCCGCCCGAGTTGGTCAGAATGTTTTCGATGTTTTTGCCGACCAAAACCGCTTCGAAAAAGCGGAGCTGGATTTGTTCAGTCGCCGCATAAAGACCTTGTTCGACATCGCGCTTCACCGTGTACAGGTGGTTGTCACGGTCAAGTTTGATGATGGAATATCCAATCCCCGCCACGCTGCCCAAGACAAGGACGGCCAGCAAATTAAACGCCTTAGACGCGACAAAATCTGTAAATCTGTTGATCAATTCAAAAAGCCCTCCGGCTGCACACAGCTAAATATCCCCGCCGTAAATGGCAAATCCCGTTTGGTCAGTGGTCCTTAACCTTCACTGTTTAGGAGGCACTGGACAAATTGCAGGCGCAATGCGGGCATTTTCATGGCCTAAAAGCTCAAGCGCATAAGCAGCTTATAACCTATTGTTTTTAAATAATTTGGTAAAACCACTAAGCTAAACTTAATAAGTGATAAATGCAGTGTGTGAGTGCCAATGCAGGAAAGTGGTAAGAGCAAGGGACTTGAATAATGCATTCGCTACCTATGCGCGAATCTGAATGCCCGCTGAAAACGCACCTTGCCGACAGGGCAACTCACATAAAATCGGAGACTGAGTGATTTTCTTGGGCGCGTGCAGATTACCGTGCGATCACAATATCAGCCCGCAAGCCGCCTAGAGGATCGGAAACCCCCAAGCGCAACACACCGCCATGGGCGCGGGCAATGTCTGTCGCTATCGCTAGACCTAGCCCGACACTCCCGCCCTTGTTCTGATTTCGTGCGGGATCCAGCCGTGAGAACGGGCGTACGGCTTCTAGCCTACGCTCCTCGGGAATGCCGGGGCCATCGTCCTCCACCCTGATGCGCAAGGTTTTGTCGGTTAGCAGCACGGAAACTTCGGCCTTGGTGCCATAGCGGACCGCGTTTGAAATCAGGTTATCCACCGCCCGCAAAATCGCGCCTTTGCGCAGCCGCACGGTGCCTGCCCCATCGCCTTGGGGGGGCAAAAGGGTCACGTTGCGCCCTGCCCGTTGCGCCTTTGCGACGGCATCCGTTAATAACGCATGTGGGTCCAGCTTTTCGAACTCGCCCTCTGCCGCCCCTTTGGCGAAATCCAAAAATTCGTCCAACATCCGCTGCATGTCGTCAACGTCTTGCAACAAGGGTCCCGCTTCTTCGTCATCCAACATGGACAAGCTAAGGCGCATTCGTGTCAGAGGGGTGCGCAAATCGTGGCTGACACCCGACAGCATTAGGGTGCGCTGTTCGATGTGCCGTTCAATCCGCGTCCGCATGTCCAAAAATGCACTGCCCGCCGCCCGTAATTCAACCGCACCGGCGGGGGAATAGGGGATGTGACGCCCACGGCCGAATGCCTCGGCGGCGCGGGCCAAACGTTTGATTGGCCTCAACTGATTGCGCAGATAAACAAATGAAATAAACGTCATCAGAAAGCCAAAGGTAAAGGTATAAACGAACAGCTGATGCGGGTTGGACGCTGAAATGCGCCGCCGGTCAAAGCTGATCCGGACCGGTCCGTTTTCTGTACCCGTCACCAAATGTACCAAGCCCGGTTCGGTCAGATCAAGCGTTTGAAACCCCTTCAGTCGGTCCTGAAACAGCTGAATCATGACGCGACCTGAATAGTCGTACCATGACAGTTCATTCTGCGTCGCTAGATCATCCGGCATGACCGGTGCCACCTGCATCATCAACGGGGAAAGCCGTTGTCTGACCAATTGGGCAATCGCGTCTGCCGACGGGGCATCGGCCGCGACGTTCAGAACCAACGCCACCTCGCGCAGCACGGTGTTCGTCATTTGCGTTGTCACGCCTTCGTAATTGCGCTGCGCAAAGATCACGGTCACAACCAGCTGCAAAATCACAACCGGCAAAAGCAGGATCAGGGCAGCACGCCCATAGATGCCGCGCGGCATATATCGTTTGAGCCAAGCAAAGAACATGTTGTAGACCTTAGCCAGCCCCCTCTCCCTGCGAAAGGCCAAACCATGCTGCCCCCCGACGACTTTGATCCGCCCGTAGGCGTAGCCCAGATTTTGGAACCCGATTTGCGCCGGATTGTGGCAGATAACCCTTCGCCGATGACGTACCGAGGGACAAACACATATCTTGTGGGCAGGCGCGGTTTAGCTGTGATCGATCCCGGCCCTGCGTCACCTCGCCATTTGGCTGCGATCTTGGCCGCCGTTGAGACGGACCAACACATCAGTCACATCATCGTCACCCACACGCATCTGGATCATTCCCCGCTTGCGCGCGATCTATCCCACGCCAGTGGCGCACCGATCATCGCCTTTGGCGATGCAACAGCAGGACGGTCTGCGGCGATGGCCGAGCTGGCCAAGGGCGCGCAAATCGGCGGCGGCGAAGGCATCGACAAAGATTTTCGCGCCGACCGGATCGTCGCTGATGGAGACCCCATTGAGGGCGATACATGGTCGCTGGATGTGATCCACACGCCCGGACACATAGGCAACCACATCAGCCTGCGTTGGAAGGACGCGTGCTTTACCGCCGATCACGTTATGGGTTGGGCCAGCTCGCTCGTGTCGCCACCTGATGGCGATCTGACCGATTTCATGGCGTCCTGTGAACGGCTGAATGAACAAAACTGGCGGGTGTTCTACCCCGGGCACGGGGCCGCAATTGACACACCCCAAGACCGGCTGGCGTGGCTGGTGGCCCACCGGCAATCACGAGAGGCTGATATTTTGGCTGCACTCGCATCTGGCCCTGCGACGGCCCCTAATCTTGCCGCGCAGATTTACACAGATACGCCCCCTGCCCTGCTTGGTGCCGCATCTCGCAATGTCCTTGCCCATCTCGTTGATCTTGCCGGAAAAAACCGTGTTGGACCCATCGGCGACCTATCTGCAGAGGCCAAATTTCAGTTGATATAAAATCAATTTGGAAAAAGCTGAAAAAACTGCCGAAACCCACTGGACGGCACAAAATACCACTGCTATATCGCCCAGACCGTTCCGACGTAGCTCAGCGGTAGAGCAGTTGACTGTTAATCAATTGGTCGTAGGTTCGATCCCTACCGTC
>RCMY010001043.1_pt1 | contig 26400 bp, 27 predicted proteins | sample 2041341 | NCBI WGS metagenome assembly RCMY01 (sample SAMN09708234, study PRJNA481090) | Marine sediment metagenome, whole genome shotgun sequencing project.
AAGCCAGGTTCTTCGGCATCCCAAGCACAATAGACGAGAGTACGTTTGGGTTTGTCTCCTTTTTTGGCCAGTTCGCCAATAGCGCGGGCTTCTTCCATAAGCGCGACCATACCGCTGACCGGGTCGCTGGCCCCATGGACCCAAGCATCATGATGGTTACCGCGCAGTACCCATTGGTCGGGGAATTCCGTACCACTCATTGTGGCGATTACATTGTGGGCAGGTTTGAGCTGCCAATCGAATTCGAGTTTTAGGTGGACTTTCGCCGGACCGGGACCGATGTGATAGGTAATCGGGAGTCCTCCACGCCAAGATTCGGGAGCGACCTCTCCTTCGAGGGCATCCAGCAGAGGCTGTGCATCTTCGTAGGAAATTGGCAATACCGGAATTTTCGTAATCGTAGGCGCATCCTCCCTATTCAAACGTTTGGCATCCTTGGTTGCGGCATAGCCGGGAGTGAGCACATCACCGGGATAGAGCGGCATGTCCATTACTGAACCGCGCTGAACCCCAGTTTTGTTTTTAAAGGGACCTTTAGGGTAGACATCCCCTTGCACATAACCATCATCTTTCGGATCGGAATAAATAATACACCCGATAGCCCCTTTTTCAGCCGCCAGTTTGGGTTTGATACCGCGCCAAGAGCCGTAGTATTTTGCGATAACGATTTTGCCCTCGACATCGATACCCAACTTTTCGAGTTCTTCATAATCTTTAGGCACGCCGTAGTTGACAAAAACAAGATCGGCCTCGACATCGCCATCCGTGGAAAAAGCATTATAACTGGGTAGAAGCGCGTCCCCCTGCGCGGTATATTCATCGCCTTCGACGGCCATGGGCGTTAATTTCGCTTTGTAGGTAGTTGGTGCCGTAAGTTCCAGCACACGGGTCTTAGGATAGGGAAACAATACGTAATAGGTTTCTATCGTTGCATCGTAGCCCCACGATTTGAACTGCTTTTGCATCCACTCCGCATTTTTTCGTCCGTATTCGGTGCCTACCCAGTGCGGTTCGGCGGACATGCGTTGCATCCATTTATCGAGATTATCAGCAGACAGCTTGCCCTCGAAGTCCTTTTCAAGGGCGATTTCTTTTTTGGCGTTTTCGGGGGTGAAACCTGTGATAGTTGTTTGGGCGTTTCCGGTGAAAATTGCCGTTAAAAAAAAGAAGAGGGTTAAAAAATATCGTTGCATTGAATTGGATTTAGTTGTTTGGAAAGCGCTGAAAACGCGCACCGGCGACGAATTGATTTTTGATGTTTAGTTGGAAGTCGTTGCTAACGCGGATCAAGAGGAAAGATAAGGATTTTCCGGAGTTAACTTACAAAGTCTGTGGAAGCAATTTCTGCGTGGGCCAGAAAACCTAATCAAGCAAATTCAGTGAAAGAAAAATGAAGGGTTGAAGTTTTAGGATTAAAGAACTATTACAAAATTGAATCAGCAGTGTAACTGAGTAAATCAATGCTTGGCTTTTCGATAAGATTGAGCTGATGTTGGTATCCCTCTTTTTTAAAGGAACGTAGCAGACCTTCATATCTACTACCGCTCGTTATCAAACTTAGCTGGTACTCTTTGCATTTGATGATAATCTGGGTCTCGCTTATTCTATATTCCGATGGAAGAATGCTCAAATATCTAGAAATAGAGTTGGGCACACCAAGTTTGGAAAGAATGTGCATAGGGGAGAGCGAAAACGTATCGATAACTTCTTTGCCTCGGATTAAGGTAATCGATTCGATTTCATCTTTCATTACGGGAATCGTAGGGTTGTTAACCGAAAAATTCCCCAAAACTAGTATTCCGTCGGGTAGAATTTCTAGATTACATTTAGTCTGGCTCAGCAATATATCGGTTCTGTGCCGCTCATCCTTATAATCTACCATGCGATATCGATATTTTGGTTTTTTGGAAACCAGCCCCAAATATTTGGCTTGATTTTGATTAGATGACGTAGATGCAGCTTTCATTCTAGTGGGGTAGGTTCGATGATTATTGTAAAGTTTCGTAACGGTAACAAAGATACCTTTGGGGGAAGCTGCAAGTTAACGTTTTGAAGAAAAATTTTGCCTGTAAAATTCCTGTAATCCCAGATTGATAGGCACCCGAAGATGCATTTCGTCGATCGAACGCTGCCATTGGCAGGCGGAAAAAGTTGTTAATTCTTATCGAAAACTTATTAACAATACGGAATACGATTTGTTATCCCACAATCCTGAGCATTACGCATGGCGTACTCCGTAAGGTTATGTTTACAAAAGGCCTCTTGCCTTGATCTCTAGATATTTATTGATTGTGTTTATGGTCAAACTTTCCGGTTTGGTAAGTAGGGTCTGTATGCCATATTGCTGCAGTTCTTTTTGCATCAGGCGTTTTTCCAGGGAGAATTTTTCTGCGATAGTTTTATGGTAGATGGTCTGTAGATTTTCGGCGTCGGTAGTAATCAGTTCTTCAAGTTCTGTGTTCTCAAAAAAGATGACCACCAAAACATGTCTTTTGGCCATCGCCAACAGAAACGGAAGCTGCCTTTTCAACGCTGAGATATGTTCGAAATTGGTATAGAGTAACAAAAGGCTTCGGTGGTTGATCTTCCGTTTCACGGTAGCGTAGAGCAGGCCGAAATCGGAGTCGGTGAATTCGGTGTTTATGTTGTACAGTTTCTCTAAAATCGTGTTCAGATGCGTTAATTTTTGAACTGCCGGCACAAAAGTCTCGATGTTTTTTGAAAAGGTGAGCATACCCGTCTTGTCGTTCCGCTTTAGGGCGACGTTTGAAAAGGCTAGAGTCGAATTGATGGCGTAATCCAATAGCTTTACTTCATTAAAGGGCATTTTCATCACGCGGCCGGTGTCTATAATGGAGTAGATTGGTTGCGAACGCTCGTCTTGATATTGGTTGACCATCAACTGGCTCTGTTTGGCAGTGGCCTTCCAGTTTATGGTGCGAAAATCGTCGCCGGGCACGTATTCCTTGATCTGTTCGAATTCCTGTGTGTGTCCTATACGTCGTATTTTTTTCAGCCCGATTTCCGTAAGTCGGTTGCCGATGGCTAAGAAGTCATATTGTTGCATTTGTATGATACTGGGGTATACCGGAACCATTTGGTCTTTTTGGAAGACAAATTTTCGCTTGACGATCTTTAAGGGAGATGAGGCGAAGACGATGAGGTTTCCGAAGATGTACTCTCCACGTTCTACAGGACGTACCGTGTAGCTGAATTCCTTTTTTTCACCCCTGATCAAGCACGTGGAATGTTCAAAATCCCGTTTTTGAAATTGTATCGGAAGTTCATCGATTAGCGATACAAAGGTTTTAAAGGGATAATCGGAGCTATATTTAATTTGGATGGGGTTTAGATCGCTGTTCGACAACTTTTTAGGTAGGCCACGTTGGGCAAACACGCCCTTATCGGAAGCATACAAAAGATAGATGTCGAACAAGAATAAGGCAAGTAGCACCATAGTCAATAACCAGGCGATTGGATAGAGTAGGGGTACCCAATACGAAATCACAAAGCAGCCTGCCAACAACGCGATGTACCTAAAAAAGGTGTTGTGTATGTAGAAGGATTTGAGAAACTGCATTATCTAGGGATTTCCACCGATTCCGAAATCATTTGTACTACGCTGTCCGTTGTCATACCCTCCATTTCGCGTTCGGGGGTCAAGATGATACGATGGTTCAGTACTGGCACCAACGCTTTTTTGATGTCATCGGGCGTAACAAAATCCCTACCGGCAATTGCGGCAAAGGCCTTGGCGGCGTTGAGGGTCGCGATTGAGGCCCTAGGTGACCCCCCCAGATATAAATGCGGATGGTTTCGGGTCTTGGTAATGATATCGGCGATGTACCTGATAATCTTTTCTTCTACGATAACGTCGCGTATTTTTGATTTGTAATCCTCCAATTGGGCTTGTGTCAGCACGCCTTTGATTAATTCTTGGGGTTTTTCTCCCTTTCGCTCATGGTGGGATTGAATAATGCGCACCTCGTCTTCCAGTGAGGGGTAGTCCACTTTTATCTTAAAGAGAAAACGGTCGAGCTGTGCCTCCGGTAAGGCATAGGTGCCTTCTTGTTCGATGGGGTTTTGGGTGGCCAATACCATAAAGGGAACGTCCATCGGGTAGGTCGTACCGTCCATTGTTACCTGCCGTTCTTCCATGGTCTCGAACATGGCGGCCTGGGTCTTGGCCGGGGCGCGGTTGATTTCGTCGATGAGTATGATATTCGAAAAAATCGGTCCTTTTTTAAATTCGAATTCCGAGGTTTTTGCACTGAAGATCGAGGTGCCCAGAATATCGCTAGGCATCAGATCGGGGGTAAACTGTATGCGACTGAAATCGGTCTTTAAGGTCTTGGCGAAGAGTTTGGCGGTAATGGTTTTGGCAATGCCCGGAACACCTTCGATAAGTACGTGGCCATCCACCAAGAGTGATACGATGAGCAGTTCTATAAAATTCTCCTGGCCCACGATGACCTTGGCCAATTCAGACTTGATGTCGTTTACCGCATTTTTAAGGTCCTCAAGAGGTATACGGTTGTCAAAGTCGAGGTTTTCGTTTTGGGGTTCGGTGTTTTCCATGGCTGTGAATTTATTTAGCTCGTTTCTTAAATTTTTCTATGGATGTATTCAATTCCTTCAATTCATTATCCAATACGGTTTCTTGGTTTCTGAGCTGTTCTAGAAAGCCAAAAAGTTTTTCTATTTCTCCTACGCTGTGTGAACTTCGGGATCCTAAGTTGCAATAAAATTCATCTTCCCTTTGGATGGTGCCCAGATGGAAACGTGAGCGGATATATTCCAAAAAATTGATAATCTTACGTTCGGCAATCGGTTTGGCTTCCCCTTTTTCATAATACATATCGGCAATGGTTCGGGTAAATGCTAAAGTCTGGTTTTTTAGGGGAAGGACTACGGGAATCGCCCGTTGCTTCCTTTTTCCTTCGAAAATTATGTAGATCAAGGTACCGATCAACACTAGGTAATAGGCCCATTTCAGTTCCTTGGTATTCAAAAAGATATGCATGGGCGAGGTGTAGACCGATTTCCCAGATTTGTAATTATTGTCCATATAGATATTACGTGATCCATCCAAATAAGACAGGAGTCCGGCCGTATAGTCTTTATTGTCATCCTTTAAAATAAAAAAATTGGTAAAGGCCTTTGGAAAGGTGCTAAGGATGATTTCACCGTCGCCAAACTTGCGTTTGATTACATTAAAATAGGTATCCCCGACCGCCTTATCCTTTGAAAGAGATGCCACGCTACCGATTACAACTGTTTTGGCTGTATCGATTTTTTTAAAGTATGTAGCGTAGTCGTCCTTTCTAAAAATAGCGCCATCCCCAGATTTTAATTTCGGATGTACCAATCGGTGTTGGTACGAACGTTCTTCGTCGAGGTCGATGTATAGATTGCCGGTATCCAAACCTAGTGTATCCAACAGCTGCTGTTCAAAACCTTCGGACGCCATAAAAAGCGTATTTCCATCGGAAATCCATTCCAACATAGCATTAAGTTCCGCTTCCCCGAACTCGATGTATCGATCTACAAAAAAATACGTGCCTTTTGTATCGGTATTTTCGGTTAAAAACGCAAAGGGAGGCTCGTTGATCTGTTGTGCTTTATCCCCGAACGAGTTTTGCATGATATCACTGAGTACGTAGGTGCCATAGGGAATTTTGTGCGTGGATACATAGGATGGAAACCAGTTGACCTCCTTGGGAGTGTTGTACTGCAACAGCATCAATATGACCACGGTAAACATGGCGATAACGATATACACGCCTCCTTTTTTACCCATGGTGGTTCAGTTTTTCTTGCAAGTATAAAAAGGTCTTTTCTGCTCTGCGGTATTTGAACTCGTCAATCGGGAATTCGCCATACCAGATATAGTCGTACAACCGGGTGATGCTACTGAAGGGCTGTTGGAGTTCCAGTTTTTTAATTTCTTGGTTATAGTCGTCGTTCGTCTTTTGCGGTTCCCAAGTAATGAGTTCTTTTTCGCTCATCAATTTTAAAAGGAATAAATAATAGTACCGAATGGCCCATCGATAGTTTTTTTCGGCCAAGGCTTTTTGAACGAGCTGTTGCAGGTCTTCGTTCTTGATAAGGTGTTCTTCTTCGGACAGTCCGACCGCACTTTGCTCCTTTTTAGCCTGTAGTAAGGCACGCGCATTTACCTTAAGAAAGAATTTGATTAGCAAAAAAATGAGGATACCCAAAAGCAGATACGGCACTATGCGTAAAAAAGAGGCTAGTAGACCGGCTGCTTTTTCAACCCCAAATATACCCTCGAAAACACGTCGGAAAAGATTTGACAGCCAGATTGTAAAATCGCCCCACCATGTGCGTTCGGCCTCGGTTACCTCATAGTCGAAAGCATTGTCATCTTGGTATTTTTGCAGATTTTCTTTGTCGATCTGCCTAACCTCTAACGGAGCGGTATCGTAGATTACGGCCGTAGAGTCTTTTTGCGCATGGATCGAAAGGGTAATGAGCAAAACAAAACAGAAAGGTAATAGCTTTGGCATACAGTTAATCCGTTCCTCCTAGATTCTTAATCCGTTCATAAGTGCCCGTAAAATTCTTTTTTTCGTTAAGGTCGAAATAGATAAGCACGCTAGCTACTACCGAGATGATATTCAGTAAAAATTGGGCAAGGGTGCTGATAATGCCAAAAAGAATAGAAATCGGATCTATTATGCTAAAGTTTTCGGCATTGATCTCCCCCGAGAAAATACCCATTTTTGCGTAAGTATAAATCGTGCCGGGCAGTGCAAAGGCATAACCGGCGACGGAAACGATGATGCCCACAACAAAAAGGGATGCAAAAGTAATCCACCAATAGTCTTTAACAAGGGTAAAGCTATAGCTAAAGGCATCGGTAGCTTCTTTTTGGTTAAAGACCAGTATACTAAACGAAAGGATAAGCGGTACATAGAGATAGATGCCGGGAATAAAGCAGGCCATCAATCCCACTCCCACGCAAAGACCTACTAGAATGCCCAGCCCTATAAATTGCCAAAAAGATCCGTAAACGCCTTTTTTTATTTCCTCGAAATTGATGGTTCCATTGTTATTGGCATATGATTTTATATAGAAAAGGGTAGTGGCCTGCGATAATACATATGCGACTACTATTGACATTAATAGGGCTGCACCCACCACAAAAAGTATGAGGCCGTCAACAGCACCGATCGAACTTTCAACGTTAAAACTTAAAAGATCACCGAATCTGTACATATACAGTGCGTAGCAAATGAGCATGACTACCAAATAGGGACCCACTATCTTAAAGAAAGTACTGCAAAAAGGCTTGAACTCGCTTCGGATAAACTTAAAGGTGTCGGAAAGTATTTCGCCCAGATCACGTTGTTTTTTGAATTCGATGTATTCTTTCATTGGGAAGTTTATGGGTTTATAAGTTTACTAGGTTTAGAAGTTTAGTTGATTTTGGTTACAGGTTACAGGTTACAGGTTACAGGTTGAAAAATTCAACCCTTCGACTACACTCAGGGCAGGGATTCAATTGCTACTTCGTAGCTGTTCAAGGTTTAAGGTAATCCATATCGCAACCTTAAACCTTAAACCTTAAACCTTGAAGGTGCCAAAGGCACTTCTGAACCTTGTTTTTACTGTTTACTAACTACTGTTTACTGGATACTACTAACTGCCCCCCGCCTGCTCTTTTTAAAAAGTATCCTCGGATATATAACGTAATAAAACACAATTAGTGCCAGCGACGCCAAAATAATAAAAATCGCCAATACATCGGGCATTTCGGTATGACGGGTAACAAAGCCTTCGAGAAATCCCGCGATGATGAAAAAGGGTACAGTACTGAGCATGATCTTTAATCCGTTTTTAACACCTCTTTTAAAGGATTCCAGCCGGGTATAAGTTCCCGGAAAAAGCATCCCGTTGGCAAGGACCAGGCCTGCACAGCCGGCGATTATAATGACAGATATTTCTAGGGTGCCATGAATCCATATGGTTCGCACCGACTCCCATAACAATCCTTTTTCGTAGAAGAAATACTGAAAACTTCCGAGCATAATAGCGTTCTGCATCATGATGAACAAAGTGCCGATACCTAATAGAATACCAAAGGCAAAGGCCATTAAGGCTACCCTAATATTGTTGATCGTAATCCCCAAAAACATATTAAATTCGCCCATCTGTTTGTACACGGCCATGGGGTCGTCTTTTTGAATATTTGCCAAGGTCATGTTCACATAGCCGTCCCCAAGTATTGCACGCACGAAGTCCCCATCATTGGCCGATGAAAATACACCTACCGCCGTAAAAAAGCTGAAGACCACAAAGGCGATGAGCAGTTCACGCTGATGATGATAGAACATAACGGGGAATTCCGTTTTCCAGAACTCCCAGATCCTGTTTTTGGGCTCGCGTTTGCTCTTGTAGATTTTTTGATGCGCCTGTGAGGCCAGGGTGTTCAGATAGAACTCCGTATTGCTACCGCCATAGAAAGTTTTGGCGTAGCTGAGGTGATCGGTAATTTCGATGTAGAGGTCGGACAATTTATCGGGGGCCAATGCCGTTTTGTTGGACAGGGCATTTTCAAAAGTGGCCCATTTGTCCTTATTTTGCCTGACGAAAGCGGCCTCGCGCATAAATGTATCGGGTTAGTGCCCAAAGAAACGAAACTATGGAACAATTTCAAATAGAAACTGCCCAAAATATAAGTATCAGCCAAAACACGGCCCATCTCGGAGACCGCATGCTCGCTTACGTTATCGACAGTTTTATTATCTTGGTCTACACGGTACTCATCATACTACTATTGTTTTCTTTGGATGTTGATTTCGGCGATATGTGGTCGCTTTACATGGTGTTGAGCCTGCCCGCTGTTCTCTACTACGTATTGCTCGAAAGTTTTATGAACGGCCAGACCGTAGGAAAGAATCTGATGCAGATCAGGGTGGTCAAATTGGACGGTTCCAAACCGAGCTTTGCCAGCTATTTTATACGGTGGATCTTACGAATTATCGATGTTGTGCTCACTACGGGTGGGGTGGCCGTCTTTACGATTCTGATCAAGGGCACAGGCCAAAGGGTAGGTGACATCGCGGCGGGTACGACGGTAATCACCGAAAAGAAAAGGATTTTTTTGAAGGATACGTTGTTGCGTGAACTACCGCTGGATTACAGTCCCAAATTCCCTCAGGTTACTGTTTTCAAGGACCGTGAGATGCAGACCATTAAAGAATTGTACGATGGGGCCAAACGCAATGGCAATCACAATGTAATCGTATCTTTGAGCGACCAAATAAAAAAGGTGACCGATATAGTTTCCGAAATGAAGCCCGTCGAGTTTGTCGATATCGTTATTAAGGACTATAATTATTATACGCAGCAGATGTAGTGGAAGTACCAAATTCCAAAAAAAAAGGTTTATAAGGTTTATGCTAAATTTAAGCACTGTACAAATGTCCAAGGTTCAAACCTGTCTTACGGCAGATTTTAGGTTCAAGGTGGCTAGACAAAAAGCAACTTTGAGCTTTGAACAGCTACAAAGTAGCGATTGAACCTTAAATTTTTTCAAACCTTCAACCTGTAACCTGTAACCCGTAACCTTCCTGCATGTTCTATTTTGTTATTGACATACTTGGTACCATTGCCTTTGCTGTTTCAGGCGTACTGGTTGCCATGGAAAAAAAGTTGGACCTTTTCGGGGTGTTTATCATCGCATTCGTGACTGCCGTTGGCGGGGGTACTTTGCGGGACATGCTGATCGGTAGTACGCCTGTTTTTTGGATGCGCGATTACAGCTATATTTCCATCATTATCGGGACGGTAGTCCTTGCCGTCCTTTTTGCAAAGCATCTGCACAATTTTCGCAAGACCCTCTTAGTTTTCGATGCCATCGGCATCGGGCTGTTTACAATGGTGGGCGTCGAAAAAGGATTGGCCTATGATCTCTTACCGATAATGTGCATTGCCTTGGGAACTGTTACGGCCTGCTTCGGGGGCGTGATCCGCGATATACTTTGTGCCGAGATTCCCGCGGTTTTCAGCAAGGAAATCTATGCCACACCCTGTATCTTGGGCGGAATGGTTTATTTTGGATTAATGCGTTTGCCTTTCGAAGAAACCTACGCCTATAGTATTGCCATTTTGTTCATCATCGTGGTTCGGCTGTTGGCCCTTAGGTTCGGTATTGCGCTGCCGAATATTTACAGGAAATAAAATTCCAAAATCCAAGCACCTCCTGAGGTTTCGGGATCAATAAAAATAATTTTATCGGATGGCTCTTGGCTTCGAAAATTCAAGGTTCAATCGCTACTTCGTAGCTATTCGAGGTCGAAAGTTTTTTACAATAGTCAACACTTTGAACCTTGAATCTTTCAGGTCAAAAGTGGTCACTGGCATGATACCATTTTTTTGGAATTTGGAATTTGGTGCTTGGAATTTATCACTCAACCACCTCCGCCTTCTGAATGTAGATATTCTGCTGCGGCCAGTCGCCTTCGCCAACAGGTACGTTATTAATTTTGTCCACCACATCCATACCTTCTATTACCCTTCCGAAAGGGGTGAAGTCGCCGTCTAGGTGATAAGAACCGGGATCTGTTACTACGATAAAAAACTCGAAGGGGGAGGCTAGCATATGGGGATTGTTTTCTTTTTCGCTACTGGGCATCGAAAGGGTGCCACGATGGTGCCTGTATCCTTTTCGGCTATCGGGCGGTAGTAGATAATGGCCGATTTCGCTACGTTTTTTTCCTGTTTTCCGGTCATCGGAATTGCCACCTTGAATGATAAAATCCTTGACCACTCGGTGGAATTGCGTTTCGTTGAAATACCCTTTTCGGGTCAGGTAAATGAAATTGGCCTTATGGTACGGCACGTTGTCATAAAGTTGTACCGTAAAACTACCCAATCGGGTTGTGATCTTAACTTTGTTTACTTTTAGGTTTTTTTGGTAATCGAAGAAAAAATCTACGGCATTATCTTCGGTAAGGACGAATTTTTCCTTCTTTTTTTGTTTTGTAGAATCGATTTTTGCCGAATCTTTTTTAATTTCCTTTTTGGCCGTCGAAGTGGACACTTCCTTCGGATTATCGCCACAGGAAGCCATTAAAAATAGTAGTAGGGCAGCTCTAATAATTCTTTTTGGAATGATCACGCAGTGATTTTTTTTGGATATGAGGCGACAAAAACGGAGTTTAGCGTAGCTAAATGAGTATTTTGGCAACGAAGTAGCCAGAAAAAAGAACAAGTCAGCAACCAAAACAGGGGTATTAGAGATGTTCATCAATGGTGCAACAGTAAAAAAACGATGAGATGCCATGAATTTTGATGATTTTGTCATACGGATTCCAAAAATAAAAGATCTGCCGTTACCGGGGGATGTATCCCATGTAAAAATGGCTCCTGAATTTCGTTTGGAAGAAATGCGCAAGGCAAGATTAGAACAAAAAAATCCAAAAAAAGCAGGGGTGATGGCATTGTTCTATCCCGATACTAATAACACCACCCACTTATTGCTCATTTTACGAAAAAGTCATCCAAAGGACATACATTCGAACCAAATCGGTTTTCCGGGGGGCAAGGCCGAAAAACAAGATGTGGATCTCATGGCCACCGCCTTGCGCGAAACTTGGGAAGAGGTCGGAGTATCTCCAGAAAAAATAGAGGTAATAAAAGAGTGTAGCGAAATCTATATTCCCCCTAGTAATTTTGAGGTCAAACCTTTTATGGGGGTACATCGAACAAGCGCCCTGTTTATTCCCCAAGAATCCGAGGTAGCCGCACTGATTCAAGTATCATTAGCGGACATCATGGACGATACCAATTTTTTCACAGAAAACCTGACCACGTCTTATGCCCAAAATGTCACGGTACCAGCCTTTAAATTAAACGGTTACACCGTATGGGGTGCCACCGGTATGATGCTCAACGAGATGAAAACTTTACTGCGGGAGGTATTGTAAACAGGATTATGGGATTATTTGATGAACAAGATGTTACGGTTGTTCGTTCGTGATTCTGTTATCGTTTTTTTTGTTTTTTCATCAACCATCAACCATCAACCATCAACCATCAACCATCAACCATCAACCATCAACCATCACCCGTACAACGTACATCCGTCATCCATCACCCTTCTTCTGTCCTCTGTCTCTCGTCTCAAATCTAATATCTCAAATCTTATTTCCCGTTTCTACATTGTTTCGTATTTTAGCATCCTATGGGGCTATTCAAAAAAAATCCGTTCGGGCATATTCTGTTTTTAAAAAAATGGTTAATCCGTATTTTAGGCCTGATGACCCATTCCCGGTACAAGCAATTCAATAGTCTTGAAGTCGATGGTTCGGAGATAATACGTTCGCTTCCTGATAGAAACGTACTTTTCGTAAGTAATCACCAAACCTATTTTGCCGATGTGGTGGCGATGTTTCACGTGTTCAATGCCAGTCTGAGCGGCAGGGTCGACAATATCAAGAACATCGGTTACATTTGGCAGCCCAAATTGAACATCTATTATGTAGCCGCGGCAGAAACCATGAAGAAAAGCCTATTGACCAAGATTTTCGCCTATGCAGGATCGGTTAGTGTAGAGCGTACATGGCGTTCCGAAGGACAGGATATTAACCGCAAGGTAAAGTTCAGCGATATTTCGAATATTGGAAAAGCCTTGGACGATGGTTGGGTTATCACCTTTCCACAAGGTACTACGACTCCTTGGAAACCCTTGCGCAAGGGTACGGCGCACATCATCAAAAAGTACAAACCAATCGTAGTACCGGTAGTAATCGACGGTTTTCGGCGTTCGTTCGACAAAAAGGGACTCCGGATCAAGAAAAAGGGCATCCTGCAATCCATCGTCATCAAGGAACCTTTGGATATCGATTATGAAAATGAATCCTTCGACGCCATTATCGAAAAGCTGGAATATGCCATCGAGCAGCATCCATCCTTTTTAAAGGTCATTCCACAAAAAGAATTGATGGCCTATGAAGAAGAGAACGAACTGCGTAGATATCGGAACAGGAAGAAAATCTAAGAGCTACACCTCAAGACGTTTCAATTCTTTGTAATTTTTGTTGAGCCGCTTCAAAAGTATGCCATACATCAGTCTATAGAACAGCCAGATAAAGCCTACAATAAAACCGATACCCGCTAGAACAAGCAAACCGGAGATCAACCAAAAACGCATTTCAGAGCCATTCTCTTTTAGGGCTTCGAGCAGTTTAATTGTTCTTTCGTCGTTGGTAAAAAGGCTATAAAAGCTATAGATGGTGACGACTACAGCCATAATCAGATTATAGACCACATAATAGCGTACGATCCGCCGTGTACGTAGAATACTCTCCATAAGCTTTTTGACGCTATCGACGGTCGAAATCGCCTTATAAGACTTAAAAAGATAGTAGATGAAAATAAGGACTATCAAAATAGAAAAAACAGTAGTTATATTGACAAGAGTTTCCTCACCGTTTCCGTAGGTTTTAGTGAACGTTCTTTGAAAGGATTCCCAAATAAAAGGCAAAGCGCTCAAGACAATCCAGAACACCAATTCAATTAAACTGATATAGAGAATCCATTTGACAATCGATGAAGATCTCTTCCAAAGCATCCTATAGATTTCGTCATAACTCAGTTTCGGAAGGTCTTCCCCCTTTCGCTGCCAATCTTTCTTTAATAGTTCTAGCTCATCCATCATATCCTACGGATTCAATATGGTTTTTAATTTGGTCTTGATTCGGTTCATCTTCACCCTGGCGTTCACCTCGCTGATACCCAGAGTGTCGCTGATTTCGCGATAGTTTTTATCCTCCAGATACAAAAAAACCAAGGCTTTGTCGATATCGCCCAATTGCTTGACGGCCTTGTACATCAGTTTCAGTTGTTCTTCTTCGGTGGCATCGTATTCGTCGGTCTTTATCTTGAAAATTACCGATTCGTAATCTTGGGTCTGTATGCTCCTTTTCGACTTTCTGTACAGCGTTATCGCAGTATTCAGGGCTACCCTGTACATCCAGGTGCTGAATTTCGAATCGCCCCGAAACTTGGGGTAGGCTTTCCACAGTTGAATGGTAATTTCTTGAAACAGGTCGTTATGGGCATCTCGATTATTGGTGTACAGCGTGCATACCTTGTGAACAATGTTCTGGTTGTTCTCGAGTTCCGTTACAAATTGATGTTCGAGGTCTTTGTTCACGTCAAGATGGTAGGTTGCTGTCCGATTAGTAGTGCCTTTATATGTTTCGTTACAGAAAAAGCTGAAATGGGTTCAATTTAACAAAAACCTTTTATTTACTTTTGGCAATCAGATAAATAATTATGGGCGATACCGACGCATTGAACATTCCGAAGTCCAGTTTTCCGCGAATTATAATCATGGGGGGCGGCTTTGGCGGGATTGCGCTGGCCAAGGCGCTCAACGGAAAAGAGGTGCAGGTGGTACTTTTGGACCGAAACAATTATCACTGCTTTCAACCTTTGCTCTACCAAGTCTCGACGGGCGGTCTCGAACCCGATTCCATTGCCTATCCACTGCGGAAGGTTTTGCAAGGGTATCCCGATTTTTACTTCCGTCTTGCCGAGGTGAGGGAAGTGGTTCCCGAATCAAAGCTGGTTCGCACAGATATCGGCGATCTGAGCTATGATTATCTGGTCATCGGAACAGGTTCGGAAACCAATTTTTTCGGGAACGACGAAATTGAAAAAAATTGTATGGGCATGAAGTCCATTCCCCAATCCCTGAACTTGAGGAGCCTGATTTTGGAAAATTTCGAACAGGCCCTTTTGACCGATAACCTGCACGAACGCGATGCCTTGATGAATTTCGTAATCGTGGGCGGAGGACCTACAGGAGTGGAGCTTGCCGGAGCCCTAGCCGAAATTAAAAAGGGAATTTTGCCCAAGGATTATCCCGACCTTGACACTCGAAAGGCACAGATCAACCTGCTTCAATCGGGAGACCGGATTTTAAAGGAAATGAGCGAGCAAGCCTCAAAAAAGGCAGAGGATTTTCTCGAAAATTTAGGCGTTCAGGTATGGAAAGATACCCGGGTCACCAGTTATGACGGAAAGACGGTGCGCACCAAAACGGATCTGATTTTTGAGGCGGCCACAATGGTCTGGGCGGCAGGGGTAAAGGCCGTATCCATTAAGGGATTGGATGCGAAAGATCTTTTGATGCCCGGTAACCGAATGAAAGTGAACGAATTTAACCAAATAGCGGGCTACGAAAACATTTTTGCCATTGGTGATGCGGCCTGTATGATATTGAACGACGCTCCCCAAGGCCACCCAATGGTGGCACAGCCCGCTATTCAACAGGGCCGGCATTTGGGTAAAAACTTCGTTCGCCTGATGAAGAACGAGCCTATGAAACCTTTTGTCTACAAAGACAAGGGTAGCATGGCGACCGTGGGCCGCAATAAGGCCGTGGTGGACCTAAAACACTACAAATTTCAGGGTGTATTTGCCTGGTTCGTTTGGATGTTCGTACACCTATTCTTTTTAATAGGATTCCGTAACCGCATGGTGGTATTCATAAACTGGGTCTACAATTACGTGCGATTCGATAGAGAGGCACGGCTTATTATTCGACCTTATAAGCGGGACTACAGTCAGTTTAAAAACGGCGAGGTCCTTAAGAACGAAAGTTAAATTTTTGGTAATACAGAAAGTGACCAAGCGAATTCACTGTATATTTAAGAAGACGTTTTTGCCAAAATTATGCTAAAAAAGTTAGCCTTGGTCTTACTTCTGTCCCTCGGAGTACAAATTTCAGCACAAGACTTGAGCACGGAATACAATGCCGACAAACCCTTGCCGGATAAGCGATATACTGAAAGTTTTGCCTATCCCTTAGTTCTTGATGGTGAAACTCACTCCAATTTTACTATGGGCTTTGAGTTTGATCCAAATTTTAAGACCGAACTTCAAGGTTTTTACGATACCTATCGATTGGCTAATGTTTTTGACATTTCGTTTCGGGGTAAAAAATACCTAACTGACAAATTCTATGTTTTTTCCGGAATGGGCGCTGAATTCGAAATCGATAAATACGGAAGGCAACCTCCCCCCACTCGGATTAAAATAATGAACGGAATGGGCTATGATTTCAACGAAAAAATGTCTTTAGAGGCCAAGCACGAACTATATCTCAATACATCTAATTTTGGAAATTACGGTACGCCCAACTTGTTCTTATTAAGTAGCAAATACAAGTTTTAAATCCCCATAGGTTTTCTTAACAGGATTCTGGGATTCTTTGATTTCCATGGTATTTGGGATGCTGGTTTTTTGTACTTAAGTCTCTAGTCTCTAGTCTCTAGTCTCTAGTCTCTAGTCTCTAGTCTCTAGTCTCTAGTCTCTTTTCTCGGATGAAACTCGTTCATCACCCGAGCCAGATCACTACGATCTACATGAACATATATTTCCGTCGTGGTAATACTTTCATGCCCCAACATCTGTTGGATGGCGCGCAGATCGGCACCGTTCTGAAGCAAATGGGTAGCGAATGAATGTCGAAAAGTGTGCGGACTGATATTTTTCTGTAAACCTATTTTTTCTGCCAATTGTTTGACGATCGTAAATAACATCGCTCGCGTTAATCTTTTGCCCCTGCGGTTCAAAAAAAGGATGTCTTCGAACCCTTTTTGGATGTTTTGGTGTATCCGTATTTCTTTGCGATAAATTTCGATATATTTTTTGTTTACAGGGCTGATGGGTACAAAACGCTGTTTTTCGCCTTTGCCTGTGACCTTGATAAAATCCTCTTCGAAAAAAAGGTCCGAAATTTTTAAGTTTACTAGTTCCGATACGCGTAGGCCACATCCATAAAGGGTCTCGAGCATGGCACGGTTACGTTCGCCCTCCGGTTTTGATAGATCAATGGCGGTGATTATTGTATTGATCTCGTTCTCGGAAAGTGTATCGGGTAGTTTCCTTCCTATTTTTGGGGATTCGATGAGGTCTAAAGGATGGTCTGTTCGATACTCTTCGAACACCAGATAATTAAAAAAACTTTTGAGTCCTGAAATAATCCTTGCCTGCGACCTAGGGTTCATGGTCTTGGCCACTTCATAGATAAAGCGCTGTACCGTTTCTTTGCCAATATTAATGGGATTGTCTTCTAAACCATTGGTGTCTAGAAAGGCAACGAGTTTTTTAATATCGCGGCTATAATTCTGTTGGGTGTTGGCGGAAAGTCCCCTTTCGATTTTCAGATAGTGCCGGTAATCTACGAGTGCCTGCTGCCAGTTCATTCTATAAAATAAAGATGTTCGTCACTATTTATCGGTTAAAAGTGTGGACAATGTCATTGATGCAACTTCTTTCTGACCGTCCGGTGATTCTACTGCAAAGGTATGCATTCGCGCTTTTAAAGCACTATTAGTAGCGCATTCCAAAGTTTTCTATCTTTGATCTCTAAACCAATTTTAAAATTTTGCTATATGAAAATCCTTATTGTTAACGGTCCCAATCTCAATCTTTTGGGAAAACGTGAACCAGAAGTCTACGGTGACCAGACCTTTGACGACTATTTTGCGGACCTACAATTTAAATTTAAGGAGGTTCAATTGGAATATTTTCAATCGAATATCGAAGGCGAGCTTATCGGTAAGATTCAGGAAGTCGGTTTTTCGTACGATGGTATCGTGCTCAACGCCGCGGCCTACACCCATACGTCAGTAGGTATCGGCGATGCTGTAAAGGCCGTACAAACTCCCGTGGTCGAGGTGCATATTTCCAATACCCATCAACGCGAGCAGTTTCGGCATGTCTCCTATATTTCGGCAGGTGCCAAGGGTGTAATTCTCGGTTTTGGATTACAAAGCTATGATTTGGCGATACGTAGTTTTCTTTTTTAGATTTTTTTAGATTTATACGTAACAAATAATTATCTTTGACGTGTAAATAGAACGTCATGGATTCTAAACTCACACTTAACTTCGATCAGAAGGTCATCGGTAAGGCTAAAAATTTTGCCGCCGAAAACAATATCAGCCTTTCCCGCCTGACCGAGTTTTTATACCGAAAAATCACCTCAGGTAGTTACCAAAATCTTGAAGAGTTGCCCATCTCAGATTGGGTGAACCAAGTTTCCGAGGGTGAGGCCGAGTATAAAAGAAGGTCGAGCAAGGCATCAAAAGACGAATTTTATTCCTCTAAAAAGTGAGGGTTTTTCTCGATGCCAATGTGTTAATTTCGGTTCTTAACAAGGAGTATCCGTTGTTTACCTTTTCCTCTAGGATATTGAGTATTTCGGATACTAAAAAACATCAAATCTACACCTCCGCCTTAGCACTTGCCATAGCCTTTTATTTTTCCTCAAAAAAAAGTGGTGAACGTAAGGCGAAGAAAAAGATAGCCCTTCTAATCGAAAATATGAGGCTAACCACGATCGATCACGAAGTTGCCAAAAAAGCGATAAAGGATAAAAGGGTTCATGATTTTGAAGATGGCATGCAGTACTATTCCGCCTTGCAATCATCCTGTGGAATTATTATCACCGAAGATGCATCCGATTTTTATTTCAGTGAGATTCCGGTGGTAGGATGCGAGGAGTTTATCCTAAATTATCTTTGATTTCAACTTTTTTTACCCGCAGCAACAAGAGCATCCCAATCAAAAAAAACAGTCCTAAAAAAATAATCGAATAGCGTATGCTACCCGTTACCTGCGCGATGTACCCGTAGCTGAGCATTCCGATAACGATACCTATTTTTTCCGAGACATCGTAAAAGCTGAAGTACGAGGTGGTGTCTACGGCGTCTTCAGGAAGCAGTTTTGAGTAGGTTGACCGGGATAGGGATTGTATGCCACCCATCACCAACCCGACGAAGGCCGCTGTAAAATAAAATTCCATGGGGGTGACGATGGTGTAGGCGAAAATACAGATACCTATCCATATAAAATTTAATGCGATCAACGTGTTAATATTCCCGAAGCGTGCGGAACATTTTGAGGTAGTGTAGGCGCCAAAAATAGCGACGATCTGTATTAGCAGAATGCTGACGATCAAACCGGTGGTGGAGTTGGTCTCACCCCAATCCAGTTCTTCGATACCAAAATAGGTAGCAATCAACATAATGGTCTGCACGGCCATGCTATACACGAAAAAGGCACCTAAATATCTTTTGAGGGGCACGTCGATCTTGATTTTCTTCCAGATCTGTTTCAATTCCTTAAAGCCGTTGAAGAGTACGTTCTTGGTAAAGGTTTGTTTCTTGTTTCCCTTGGGTAGGTGATAATACGTGTATTGGCTAAATCCGATCCACCAAAGTCCGGTCAGGACAAAGGACAGGCGGGTAGGGGTGGACTCATCTTCAAATCCGAAGGTGTCGAATTTTAAAATCATCGCCAGGCATATCAATAGCAATAGCACACTACCGATGTAGCCGAGCGAGTAGCCCTTGGCGCTGATGGCATCCTGTTGTTCGGGGAAAGCGATGTCTGGCAGGTATGAATTGTAGAAAACCAAACTTGACCAAAAGCCGATCAAGGCGGTAAAGTAGCAGAGGAGTCCGAACCACAAGTGTTCAAGATTGAACCAATACAATCCGATGCAGGAAATAGCACCTAAATAGCAGAAGAATTTTAAGAAGACTTTTTTGTTGCCCACATAATCGGCAATACCGCTCAAAAACGGACTAAGAAAAGAGACCACCAGAAATGCGGCAGCCGTTACATAACTGATTAGGGTGTCGTTATTGAAATCGGTTCCTAAAAATCGTACGGTATCGTCGAGCACTTTGCCGTTTTCGTCTTTAACTAAGGTCAATGCTCCATAAAAAATAGGAAAGACAGTAGAGGAAATCACTAGATTATAGACGGAGTTCGCCCAATCATAGAACGCCCAGGCGTTCAACAATTTTTTGCTTCCTTTGGCAAGTGGTTGGTTGGTGTTGGTCATAACAAAATAAAAAGCCGTTCTGGTCAAGAACGGCTTTCAAGATACGATTATTGTCGATAATCAGCTTTACTGAAACGATGTCACTCCATATTTTTTGGCCTCGGCCTTTGCCCCTGGCGCCCATTCAGTCAAATTTTTAATCCGAGTGTCGTTGGAAGGGTGGGTACTTAAGAACTCCGGCGGAGCCTGCCCGCCGCTGTTGGTTTTCATCCGTTTCCACAGTTCAGCGGCCTCATCGGGATTGTAGCCCGCAATGGCCATGATCTGTAGTCCAATCTGATCGGCTTCGGTTTCGTGGCTTCTACCGAAAGGTAGCATCACGCCCACTGTCGAGCCTACCCCGTAGGCTTGATTGAAGAGGTTCCGCTTTTGCTCATCTTGAATCGCCACATTGCCCGCAACCGCACCCAACTGTTGTAAGGTTCCGGCACTCATGCGCTGCGCCCCATGATCGGCCAGGGCGTGAGCAACTTCGTGGCCCATAACCACGGCAATTCCCGTTTCTCCTTTACAGATAGGCAGTATGCCCGTGTAGAACACAATTTTACCGCCGGGCATACACCAGGCGTTGACCGTTTCGTCTTTGACCAGATTATATTCCCATTTGTAGTCTTTCAGGTATCCCCCGTATCCGTTGGCCGAAAGCCATCGTTCCGCAGCGGAAGATATGCGTTGCCCGACCTTGGTAATCATTTTGGCATCCGCGGTGTTTTTGACCACGTTGTGTTCTCCCAAAAACTCATCGTACTGGGCAAAAGCCGTCGGAAAGATTTGACTGTTCCCGTAAAAATTAAGGACTTTCTTTCCGGTAAACGGATTGGTCTTGCAGGCCGTAACCCCTAGGAATATCGTTAAAATTAAGATTATTTTTTTCATGATATTTTATATTAAGCCTTTTTAAAAATGACGGAGAAAAATGACGGATATAGTGAAATACGATTTTTTTTAGTCTCTAGTATCATTTCCCCGTAATGTGCAATTGCGTAAAATCTTTGGGCACTTCGATACCATTGTCCCCGTTGAGTTTAATATCCTTTAGATCCACTTTCTCATTGTCAATTTCTACGCTGTTTATTTTGAAGGGAAGGCCATGAAAATGTATTTTAAACGTATCATAACTTGTTATAAAACTACCGTCTTTAAACTGCTGAATGATGAGTTCGTTTTCCTTGCCCAACAATTTGAAATTTCTGAGGCTATACTTGCCATTTTCGTAGGCATAGCCATCATTGGCATCTTCATAGACCGTAGAACTCTCGGCCCCTTTGGTATAATATACGTCCAAAACCAATTCTTTGATCTCTTTTTCGCCGACGTACTGCTGAACCGGATATTTCGGAATCATAGCACCTGCCTTGATAAACATCGGGATTTTATCAAGGCCAGCAACGACCCATTTTTCTTTTCCGCCTTCGATCATCTCGTCATTCCAATAATTGTACCAATTTCCTTTCGGTACATACATTCGGCGGCCTTGTGAGTTAGGTTCCTGTACGGGGCAAACCAAAATCTGTTCCCCAAAAATAAACTCGTCCGTTCTGAAATGGGTTTGGGTATCTTTTTGGTCAAAGCACACTATCGGCTGCAACATAGGCCTGCCTTCTCTGGTGTACCGCCAGAACATGGTGTAGAGATAAGGCAGTAATTGATAACGCAGTTCTATGAATTTCCGTACGATATCGGTGATTTCCGTACCGAAAGACCAAGGTTCTTGATCACCATGGTCGCCACTGGAGTGCACCCTACAAAACGGGTGGAATATTCCAAGCTGAATCCATCGGGCAAAAAGTTCTCCACTGGGCTGTTCGGCGAACCCGCCGATATCGCACCCGACAAAAGAATACCCGCTCATACTCATCCGCTGCATCTGAACATTGGAAATCCAAAGGTGCTCCCAAGTGGCTACGTTATCGCCCGTCCAAGTAGATGAAAATCGCTGGGTGCCGGAATAAGCCGCCCGGGTGATGACCATGGGTCTTTTCGGGTAGACATATTTCTTGACACCTTCGTAGGTGGCCCTTACCATTTGCATACCATACACGTTGTGCGCTTTTCGATGGCTGCAAGGGTGGCCGTCATAGTTGTGTCGGGTATCTAAAGGAGCGGTCTTGGTCGGCACCTCCATAACAGCAGGCTCGTTCATATCGTTCCAGACCGCATGTACGCCCAGTTCGACCATGAATTCTTTGTAAAGGTTGGCCCACCATTCCCGAACTTCGGGATTCGTAAAGTCGGGGAAATTACATTCTCCGGGCCATACCTTTCCTTTCATGTTCGGACCGTCCGCACGTTTGCAGAAATAATCGTTTTCCATGGCTTCTTGATAGACCCAATAGTCTTTATCGATCTTGATGCCGGGATCGATCATAATTACGGTCTTAAAACCGTCTTTCTCCAACTCTCCGATCATGCGTTTCGGGTCGGGGAATTTCTTTTTGTCCCAAGTAAAGCAACGGAACCCGTCCATATAATCGATGTCTAAATAAATAGCATCGCAGGGTATTTTTTCGTCCCTGAACTTTTGGGCGATTTCCTTTACTTGGCTTTCGGGAAAATAGCTCCATTTTGATTGATGGTATCCCAAGGCCCAAAGGGGCGGTAGTTCGGGTGCACCCGTCAAGTTCGTATAGGCCCGGACTACCTTATACATTTCGGGGCCGTAGAAGAAATAATAGTCCATTTCCCCACCATCTGCCCAATAGCTAGTCGTATTGCGCCGTTCGTGGGCAAAATCGAAATGGGTCTTGAAACTGTTATCGAAAAAGATACCGTAGGCCTGTCCCCCATGTAGCCCGATATAAAAAGGGATGGCCTTGTACAGGGGATCTTGGTCTTTACCGTAGGCATATTGGTCGGTGACCCAATTGCTCACCCGTTTCCCCTTTAAATTGCTATGGGTGGCCTTGTCGCCCATACCGTAGTAACTTTCGGAGTTTTGGGTAATTTTGCCCATTTTTACCGTATTGCCGCCGTGTTCGTAGTTTTCTTCCCAATGGAAGCCTAGTTCATCTTCGCTGATGATATTTCCTTCCAGATCTGAAATTTGGGTCCGTAAGGTTTTTTTGTCGACCAGTACTTGAACTTTGGAAGTCTCGATAATATATTCCGTCTTCGTTTCGAGGATGTCGAGGTGGTTATAGCCCCTTCGGGCATCGGGATCGATAGCGTACGAAAAATCGGGCTGAAAAGTATGCTCAGTGGCATAGCGAAACCGAATGGTGCGATCTTGAATAACCGTAATCTCGAGAATTACCCCATTTTCAGTCGTAAAGTAAAACCGATCTTTATCCCTTATATAATGGACAATATGGTTGGGATAGAGATTGCCTTTGTATTCCAGTTCTGTATTGGTGATCATATGCCTAATTTTATGAAGACCCGCAAAAATAAGGATATTAACGTTTAATTACGAAACGATTTTTCATCAGTTGTGAACTACAACGTTTTCGAAAAATTTTAAAGTTTTTATTTTCATGGGAAATAGCATGTTATGGTAGTGCCAAGGGCAGGTTACGTACAATTCACCATTATATAGCTTCCAAGGCATTACATTGGTTACTGTCAAAAATTAATTCATATATCCATGGTAAATTGTAAGCATGTGGAATTACCAGCCTTGCGCAGGTAGGAAAATTAATAGGATAGATAAGAAGATTACTGAAAAACAACGATACTCAAAGGCGGAATGGTCAATTCGACAGACTGCTCACGGCCGTTCCATGGTTTTTCGATGAGTTGGGTCAGTTTACTTTTCATGCCTGACCCGCCGTATTTCTTATCGTCGCTATTCAAGATTTCCTTGATCTTTCCGGAGTCTTTGGGAATGCCCACCTTATAATTTTCCTTGGGTGCCGGTGTAAAGTTGCAGACGATAAAAAGATCGTTCTTCGAATCGTGCCCCCTTCTGATATAGGTCAAGACTGAATTTTCATGGTCTCCGTAATCTATCCATTGAAACCCATCGGGGCTAAACTGTTTTTCGTACAAAGCGGGTTGGCCTTTGTAGATTTTGTTCAAATCTTTGATCAACGTTTGAACGCCAGCATGAACTTCGTATTGCGTCAAGTGCCAATCGAGGCTTTTCTGAAAGTTCCATTCCGAAGTTTGGCCGAATTCCCCGCCCTGGAAGATAAGCTTGGTGCCGGGGTGGGTGAACATATAGCCGAAGAGCAGGCGAAGATTGGCAAACTGCTGCCATTCGTCTCCGGGCATCCGGTATACCAGTGATTGTTTCCCGTAAACTACCTCGTCATGCGAAAATGGCAGCATAAAGTTTTCGGTGAACGCATAGGTCATGCTAAAGGTCAGATCGTTCTGATGATGCTTGCGGTAGATGGGCTCTTTTTTGAAATATTCGAGAGTATCGTGCATCCAACCCATCATCCATTTCATGCCGAAACCGAGTCCGCCATACTGTACGGGCTTCGATACACCGGTAAAGGCGGTCGATTCTTCGGCGATGGTCTGAACATCGGGAAAGCTGCCATAGACCGCCTCGTTGAATTCCCTTATAAATGATAGGGCTTCAAGATATTCGTTGTTGCCGTACATATTCGGTTGCCATTCGCCTTCCTCCCTTGAATAATCCAAATAGATCATCGAGGCTACGGCGTCTACCCGTAGGGCATCGACATGGTACTGGTCTAGCCAGAAAATGGCGTTACTGATCAAAAACGCGCGGACTTCGTTTCGGCCGTAATTAAAAATAAGGCTCTTCCAGTCGGGGTGATATCCCTTTTGTCTGTCGGGATGTTCGTACAGATGCGACCCGTCGAAAAATCCAAGACCGTGGGCATCCTCCGGAAAATGGGAAGGTACCCAGTCCAATATCACTCCGATACCGGCCTGGTGCAGTTTATCGACCAACAATTTAAAACCCGCTGGATCGCCGAAACGTGAGGTAGGGGCGTAGTATCCGGTAAGTTGGTAGCCCCAAGATGGATCGTAGGGGAATTCCATGATCGGCATGAACTCCACATGCGTAAAGCCCATTTCCTTAATATAGGCCACCAAATCTTCGGATAGCTGTTCATAGGTCAGGAAGTTATTGTCCGCATCCCGTTTCCAAGAACCAAGGTGGACTTCGTAGACCGAAAAGGGCGCATCCAACGAATTTTTCGATTTCCTCGTATCCATCCATTTTTTGTCCTTCCAATCGTAATCGGCTTCCCAAATGACGGATGCCGTTTTTGGGGGATGTTCACAATACCGGCCGAAAGGATCCGCTTTTTCTGTGACCACCCCGTGATTGTTCGAATGGATCTTATACTTGTAGATTTCGCCGTGGCCGATTTCGGGAATAAAACCTTCCCAGATGCCACTGGCGTCCCAGCGTACGTGTAGACGATGCTCGTGTTCGTTCCAACCGTTGAAATTACCGACCACCGCTACCGAGCGTGCGGTAGGTGCCCAGACCGCGAAGTACGTGCCTTTGATCCCGTCCAGTTCCATGGGGTGTGAGCCCAATTTTTCATAGAGACGAAAGTGCTTGCCCGATTTGAAGAGATTGATATCGTATTCGGAAAATAGACTGTAAACGGTTACGTCGGCCATAGTGGTGGATATTGGATTAGTAATAGAAATTGGCGTCAAATCTAAGCAACTTTGCCCAATGCCAACTTCTTTATTGGTTATACTTCAATAATTTGCTAGTTTTTCGGGACAAAAGATACGGTTTTTTAAAAAACGGAACGCTTTTTGAAACTTTAAGTTTAGATTAGGGAATGTAAACCATTAAAAATTTAAAATTATGAAAAAGATAGCAGTAGTATTCGGGGCTTTTTTAGCCTTATTTTTAGTTTCTTGCACGGGTGATCCGGGACCAGCGGGATTTGATGGTCTTGATGGAATCGATGGGATAGATGGTGCGGCTTTTGAAGCAGCAGCCTTTGAAATTGATGTGGACATGGATTTAAATACTGGATTAAATCGTTACGAGGCTTTATTACAATATCCATCGGATATTACACTTTTGCCAGATGACGTGGTATTAATATATAGGCTGGAGGAAATCGATAATGGTCTTGACGTATGGCGACAGTTACCACAGCCTTTTTTCAGTGACCAAGGCCTTATTTATTATAATTTCGATTTTACTCAGAAGAATTACGGTGTTTTTCTTGAGCCCGAATTTGATGCGGCATTGGTTGCGACTGATTTGATAAACGGACAAGTATTTAGAATTGTGATAATACCAGCGGATTTAGGTACAACGGCAAAAATGGACAAATCGAATCTTAGCTCTGTAATGAGTTCTCTGGGAATTACTGAAGAGGATGTTCAGAAAATACACATGAACTAAGTTCTCCCATCAAATTATATTTATGGAACCCTGCTTTACGAGTAGGGTTCTATTTTTTACTATGGACATAGGACATATTTTTGTCCAAACAAAACTTAGGCATAAAATTCCCGTAGATATCCCTGAAAGGATTGTATCTCGATTACGTCTAAAACAAACACACATAAAACAAAAATATCATGTACATTAAAATAGCATT
>RCMY010001045.1_pt1 | contig 26397 bp, 18 predicted proteins | sample 2041341 | NCBI WGS metagenome assembly RCMY01 (sample SAMN09708234, study PRJNA481090) | Marine sediment metagenome, whole genome shotgun sequencing project.
TCTACATTTGGATTGTTATTCATAAAAACAATCAAAAAATGTTAGAACGGATTATACAATACAGTATTCATCACAAGCTAATTGTATTGCTATTCACGGCAGGCATCGTGGGGTTCGGCCTATATTCTCTTTCCAATATTCCCATTGGGGCCGTTCCGGATGTAACCAACAATCAAGTGCAGGTCATTACAACTTCTAGAAATTTAGCTACTGAAGATGTAGAGAAATTTTTGACCTATTCCGTGGAATTGGAAATGGCCAACTTACCGGGCGTTAAGGAAATCCGTTCTGTTTCGAAGTTTGGGCTATCGGTGGTTACCGTCGTTTTCGATGATGATATGGGCACTTACCTACCACGCCAGCTTATCGCCGAGAAAATAAAAAGTGCGGAAGAAAAAATTCCCGCAGGCTTCGGTAAGCCATTCATGGGGCCTGTTTCCACAGGACTGGGCGAAATATACCAATACGTTATCGATGTTGATGCAAAATACAAAGAACAGTATTCATTATCTGATGTACGTACCATTCAAGATTGGGTGGTAAAACGTCAACTTTCCGGTATTCCAGGAGTGGTAGAAGTAAATACTTGGGGAGGTTACCTAAAGACCTATGAAGTAGCTATTAACCCTGAACGACTTCGTGCCATGGACGTTTCCATCTTTGATGTGTTCAGTGCCTTGGAAAAAAACAATAGCGTTGCCGGGGGCGGTTACATCGAGAAAGCGAATGAAAGCTACTTTATCAGGGGCGAAGGCCTTGTGGGTTCGATACAGGACATTGAAGATATTGTAGTCACAAGTAAAGAAGACGTGCCAGTTTATGTTAGAGATATTGCTGCGGTAGGCTTTGGTCATGCCAATCGTTTTGGTGCAATCACGGGAAATGGCGAAGGAGAAAAAGTATTGGGACAGGTAATGATGCTTAAAGATGCCAACTCCAATGCGGTTATTGAAGCTGTAAAACAACGTGTGGCTGAAATACAATCATCACTGCCTCCAGGCATTTCAATTAACCCTTTTCTAGAGCGAAGCGAGCTAATCGCCAAAACCACGTTTACAATTGCCGAGAACCTAATATTGGGGAGTTTGATCGTGATATTCGTTGTGGTATTGCTTTTAGGCAACCTACGGTCTGGTTTGGTCGTTGCCTCCGTCATTCCATTATCTCTATTATTTGCACTTTCCTTGATGTACATCTTTGGTGTAGATGCCAACTTGATGAGCTTAGGTGCTATAGATTTTGGGATCATCATCGATGGTGCAGTAATTATTGTTGAATTTATTGCCTTTAAAATTACAAGTCAGCGTACTAAATTATTGGCACTTCCAAAAAACGAAAGACAAGGCTTAATAGATCAAATCACTTACCAAGGTGCGTCAAAAATGATGAACTCTGCAGTTTTTGGGCAGTTGATCATAATCATCGTATTTATTCCTATTCTTTCTTTGGTAAACGTAGAGGGGAAAATGTTCCGCCCGATGGCTTTGGTGTTCTCTTTTGCCCTTATTGGCGCTATGGTATTGTGTTTTACTTATATACCAGTAATGGCCTCTATGTTCATCAAACCTACCAATACAGAAAAAAGAACCATTTCATCTAGACTAATGGCCTTTCTGGAAAGAAAATATCAACCCACCATTTTATGGGCTTTACGTCAAAAGAAATTGGTTTTGGGGATAGCCATAGCGCTCTTGGTGTTTACCGGATTTCTATTTACAAGAATGGGAGGCGAATTCGTACCTACATTGGACGAAGGCGATTTTGTTATTCAACCAGTTTTAAAGACGGGAACGTCGCTGAGCAAAACTGTCGAAGCTACCACCCGAATGGAGAACATATTAAAAAAGTTTCCTGAAGTGGAACAAGTGGTCAGCCGGATCGGTGCGGCCGAAGTGCCTACGGATCCAATGTCCATGGAAGAAAGTGATGTTATTATCAAATTACGGCCAAAAGGTGAATGGGTATCTGCCGAGACAAAAGATGAACTGGCAGATAAATTCAAAGAGGCTTTATCGGAGATAGCAGGTGTTGATTTTGAGTTTACCCAGCCTATCGAAATGCGATTCAACGAGCTGATTACGGGAGTACGTGCAGACTTGGCCATTAAGGTTTTTGGCGAGGATCTGGACATACTCTATAACAAAGCTTTGGAAATAGAAAAAGCAATCCAAAACGTGGAAGGAGCAGCGGATATTTCTGTAGAAAAAACTGCTGGACTGCCCCAGATGACGGTAAAATATGACCGTAGAAAAATCGCAAAATACGGTTTGAACATAGAAGACCTGAATAAGGTCGTCACAATGGGTTTTGCTGGAATGACCGCAGGTACAGTTTTCGAAGGAGAAAAGCAATTTGATCTAGTACTACGTTATGATGAAGCACATAGAAGGGATATTGAAAATATAGAAACCGCTTCGGTTCCTCTTCCTAATGGAATTAAGTTACCATTAAGTGAATTCGCTAAAATAAGCTATACAAAAGGTCCTGCAAAAATTTCGCGTGACGACACAAAGCGACGTATAGTAGTAGGTGTGAACGTCCGCAACCGCGATCTGGAATCGGTAGTTAAAGATGTTCAAACCATTATTGAAAGGGATATTAAGCTACCTACTGGCTATTCTGTAAGCTATGGAGGGCAATTTGAAAATCTTCGGACAGCAACGGCAAGGTTAAAAATTGCCGTACCTATCGCATTGGTCCTGATTTTTGTTCTACTCTACTTTGCATTCGATTCGGTAAAGGAAGCCTTGATGATTTATAGTGCCATTCCTTTATCTGCAATTGGAGGAGTGATGTTACTCTATATACGAGATTTACCTTTTAGTATTTCAGCGGGCGTTGGCTTTATTGCTCTTTTTGGAATCGCAGTGCTAAACGGTATTGTATTGATAGAAGAATTCAAGGAACTCAAAGCTCATGGAATGTCCAATATCAACAAAAGAATATTGATGGGAACAAAGAATAGATTACGTCCTGTACTATTAACAGCATCAGCGGCAGCCTTGGGCTTTTTACCTATGGCAATTTCAACTTCTGCCGGAGCGGAAGTTCAAAGACCACTAGCAACAGTTGTTGTAGGTGGATTAATAACGGCTACTGCACTTACCCTAATAGTATTGCCAATTTTATATGCGATTTTCGACAGAAAAGGACATCATCCAAAAGTAAAGACCAAAGTGAATCTCAAGGCTCTTGGTATTGTTGCATTATTGTTTTTACCCCTAATGGGCAATGCACAAAAAAAACCTGTGAGTGCGGAAGAAGCTGTAAAGATCGCTATTGAAAACAATAAAGGGCTTAAGGCTTCTGCCAAAAGGATAGACCAATCCAAACAGTTGGTAGGAAGCGCTTTCAATTTGGACAAAACACAGGTGTACTATAATTCTGACCAAAATAACATTGCCGAAAACGGTCTTCCTTTGGATGTTTTTGGAATTATCCAAACCTCACAATTCCCAACGATATATGGTGCGCAACGAAAGGTGGAAAAACAAAAAGTTGAGTTATCCACCCAACAGTACCGATTAAATGAAAGAATCTTGGCCAAAGAGGTTTACAAAGCCTATTACAATGTGGTTTACTATAACAGCCTTGTGCAACAATACACTTTTCTGGACAGTCTTTACGGACAATTTTCTAGAGCTGCCAACAAGCGATATGATGTGGGAGAAACCAATTTATTGGAAAAACTAACCGCAGAAACCAAACAAAAAGAAATATCCATTTTGCTTGCACAAACAAAAGAAGGTGTATCAAAGGCATTTACGATGTTACATCAATGGATGCAGACAGATTCGTTGGTTATCATAGAAGAGAACAGTTTGCCCAGACTGGATTTGCAACAACCGAATTTTAGTGACCATCCCGGAATACTTTACTTCGATTCCGCTCAGGAATTGAGCAAAGCCTCCCTCTCTTTGGAAAGGCAAAGACTGCTTCCCGACTTGCATGTATCAGTCTTCCAGGGCACTAACAAGGGTATGGATTCAAAGCGATACAACGGATTTCAAGCGGGCGTGTCCATTCCTTTATGGTTTGGGGCGAACAAAGCAAAAATCAATGCGGCAAAAACAGAAACTCTAATAATGGCCGATGAATCTGAAAATTACAAGATACAACTGGAATCAAGGTATCAAGGTTTGTTATCCGATTTGAACAAATTTCAAGAAGCCGTTGATTATTATGAAACCACAGGCGGCAAACTTGCAAAAGAATTAACTACAAGTGCCTCAAAATCATTTCAAAACGGAGAGATAGACTTCCTGCAGTATGTGCAGCTATTGGAAAGCGCCAAAAATATTGAAATTACCTATTTGCAAAACCTTACCTCGTATAACGCCACTGTTTTAGAATTAAATTATTTAATCAATTAATGATGAAAAATATAGTCGACAATATTACCAATTTGAAAATTTTGACAAGCATTCTTTTAGTGCCAACCTTAATGCTGGTTTCATGTAATTCAAATGAAAAATCAGAAGCGGCCAATACAGAAGCCTCAATAGAGAATGTTGGTCAAGATGCAATTGCCATAACCGAAAATCAATTCAATTCCGGTGAAATGGAATTGGGCAAAATATCGATGCAACAGTTTAATACCGTTGTGAAAGCAAATGGTACGTTCGCAGTGCCGCCACAGAACCAGGCAGATGTTAGTGCCTACTTTGCTGGCTACGTAAAGGACATCAAACTATTGCCAGGGCATGCGGTTAAAAAAGGTCAGATTTTGTTCACAATAGAAAATCCAGAATATGTTCAGGCACAACAAGATTTCTTGGAAGCTCAAGGACGATTGAGCTATTTGAAATCGGATTATGAACGCCAGAAAGAGCTGATGGCCGATAATGTGACTTCAAAAAAGGTTTTTTTAAAGGCCGAATCGGATTATACCGTGACTTTGGCACAATACCAATCCCTTAAAAAAAAGTTGGGCCTTATGGGCATTAATCCAAACACTCTTACAGGCGAAAACATTAGGTCGGTAATTAGCGTGACTTCGCCATTATCGGGTTATGCAACTACGGTAAATGCAAGTAAGGGAATGTACCTAAACCCATCGGATGTTGCCATAACCGTTACCAATACAGATAACCTCCATATAGAATTGAAGATTTTTGAAAATGACCTTCCTATGGTAAAAGTAGGTCAGCAGATCAATGTGAGATTGCAAAACGAAATGGACAATGTATATAAGGGTGTGGTCCATTTAGTCAACAAGTCTATAAACGCCCGAAATAGAACAGTGGATGTTCACGGGGATTTAGTAAATGAAGAAGAAGTAAAACTTTTTGCTCCTGGAATGTACATCGAAGCTGAAATTTTGACCACATCTTCGAAACATTCTGCATTGCCATCCGAAGCGGTTGCAAATATTGATAATGACTTTTTTGTACTTGTAAAAATCGATAGTACAAACTTCAAAAGAGTATTGGTCGAAATAGGTGCTACAAACAATGGATTTACCCAAATTCTTAATGCAGCTGATTTTAAACCAAATACAGTGTTTTTAACCAAAGGAGCATTTAATTTAATAACAGAGTAAACAGTGAAACTAAAATATTAATTATAAAAACAACATGATGAACGACGCACATTTTCATTTAGTAGTAAACCATCTTCCCATTGTAGGCGTATTGATTGGTTTTCTGGTATTACTTTCAGGTTACATTATAAAGAACCCCCAAGTAAAGATAACGGCATTATGTATTTTCATTTTTAGTGCCTTGACCGCTATCGCAGCTTTTTATACCGGCGAAGGAGCTGAAGAAATCGTCGAGAATTTACCGGGAATCAGCGAAACCTTAATCCATGAACATGAAGAGTATGCGGAACTTTTTTTTACAATGATGTTGATTTTAGGAGGCACATCCCTAACAACCTTATTTTTCCAATTCAAAAAATTCCCCTTCGTTAAATACGGCTTTGCGTTGGTTCTGCTAATATCTATAAGCTGTATAGTTATTTCTAAATATGTGGGCACAAGTGGTGGGGAAATAACCCATATTGAAATTAGAAACGATGCCAATGTAATTCAATTAGATTCCAATTATGACAGCCATGACGATTAAAAGCATTACGAGGTATTGTTCAGACATACTTCATAATGATAAATGCAAAAATCTGCCCTTCCACAATTTTGCACATACGCAAGAGGTGGTTGACAACGTCGTATTGATTTCTGACGCGATCGGTATTCATCCAAAAGAAGCTGACTTTATAGTTATTGCAGCTTGCTTTCATGATACGGGCTTCTCGGAAGCCTATGAAGACCACGAGGAAGTAAGCAAAAGGCTTGCCGCACAGTATATGGAAAAAGCAAATTGTACTAAGAAAGAAATTGAGATGGTCCTCTCTTGTATAGACGCTACAAAAATGCCTCAGAACCCCCATGACATTTATGCAGAAGTACTCTGTGATGCCGATTTGTTCCACTTGGGAACACCCAATTTTTTGTATAGGAATATGCTTTTGCGAAAGGAATGGGAACTGTTCCGTGAGATTGTTATGACGGATGACGACTGGCAACTGCTCAATATTAAGTTTTTGGAAGAGCACCGATTCAAAACCGCTTATGGCAAAGAGGTATTGGAAAACGGAAAACAGGAAAATATAAACAAACTAAAACAATTGATACGAATAAAATGAAGATACCATTTCCAAAACGGTTTTCATTATTAAAGGGCTTTGTCCTTTTGTTCTTAGGACTTTCCTTCTTAGTAAGAGTCATTTTTCTTGTTTGGAATTTTCCAGAAATAGACCACGGTGTTGTAACCTTGCTTACCACATTTATTACGGGGCTTTTTTACGATATCGGTACGGTTTCCTTTTTTGCTATGGTGGGCACAGTTTATTTTTTGGCACTGCCTAAAAGTTTTATCGGTTCATTGGCCGATAGGGTTCTATGCTATTCAGGATTTTCATTAGGGATACTAATCATCTACTTTTGCTTTTTTGCAGAAATCACTTTTTGGGACGAGTTTCAAAGAAGGTTCAATTTTATCGCCGTGGACTATTTGATTTACACCTATGAGGTCGTAAAGAATATCAATGAATCATATCCCTTACCTATTTTAATCGGGAGTATGGTGGTGTTGGTTATATTGACCATTTTCCTTTTTAAAAAATTTGGAATATTCAAGCGAACTTTTGAAAGTACCGATCCGTTTGAAGTACGTTTGTTCCCAAGTCTATTTGTATTTGGGATTACCATGATTTTTGCTTTCTTCATCAAAAACGAAAATGCGGAACTTTCAGGGAATCGCTTCAACAATGAACTTTCAAAGGCAGGGATTTATTCCTTCTTTGCAGCCTTTCGGAATAATGAACTTAGCTATCCAGAGTTTTATAAAACCGAACCTATTAATGAAGCGTTCTTAAAAGTAAATGAAAACATAAAGACATATCAGGACAGCATCTACACAACGTCTTCGGGCATACGCAGGTACGTGACCAATGACGGCGAAGAAAAGAATCCTAATGTTATTTTCATTTGTATTGAGAGTTTAAGCGCAAAATATTTGGGAGCTTTTGGCAATCATGATAAGCTGACCCCGACTTTGGATTCCTTATCACAAGCAGGTATCTCGTTCGACAATTTATACGCAACTGGAACTAGAACAGTTCGCGGAATGGAGGCCATCACACTTTCAATTCCCCCAACGCCAGGGAGAAGTATCGTAAAACGAGAGAAAAACAACGATCTTTTTACCATTGGCGAGGTATTTAGAACTAAAGGGTATACTCGAACTTTTTTTTATGGTGGAGATGGATATTTCGATAATATGGATAAATACTTCAGTGGCAATGGGTTTGATATTGTTGACAGGGGTAGAGGATTTTTGCCATCTGGCGATATTGTTACCCGTCGTAAAAACATAGAAGATGAAGAAGTTACTTTTGAAAATGCCTGGGGAGTTTGTGATGAAGATATTTATCATAAAGTTTTAAAAGAAGCTGATTTAACATTTGAAACAGGGAAACCCTTTTTCAATTTCATCATGACCACGTCAAACCATAAACCATACACCTACCCTGTCAATAAAATAGATATTCCGTCCGGTACTGGAAGAAACGGTGCTATCAAGTATACCGATTATGCCATTCGCGAATTTCTAAAAAGTGCGAAGAAAAAGCCTTGGTTTAAAAACACGGCATTCGTGATAATGGCGGACCATTGCGCCAGTAGTGCAGGCCGTTGGGAACTTGATGTGGCCAATTATCATATTCCGGCAATGATTTTAAATCTCGATGGAGCGGATCAACAACATATTGAAAAACTTTGCTCCCAAATCGATGTATTCCCAACACTATTTGCGCAGATGGGATGGGATTATGAAAGTAATCTATTCGGAAAGGACATCTTTAGAATGCAAGAGAAAGATGAACGTGCCTTTATTGGCAATTATAGAAAATTAGGATTATTAAAGGGTTCGGAACTTATGGTTTTAGGAGACCAAAAACAGGCTAATTTTTATCAATGGGACAGCAATGACAATGGTCTGGAAGCAATGCCCATGAACAACGATTTTCTAGAGGAAACTGTCTCCTATTTTCAAGTGGCCGACCATCTTTACAATAATAACGGATTAACTTTAAAAACGAACAAATGAAAATTGTTCACTTTATAGTAAACCCGATTGCAGGCAAGGGCAAACCCATTATCACGGACAAGTACCTATCGAAATATTTCCCAAATAAAGACTATCAAATTATTGTTAAGTATTCCGAGTACAAAGGTCACGCTAAATTATTGACGAAGCAATCTGTAAAGGAAAAGGCTGAAATCATTGTAGCTTGTGGAGGCGATGGCACTATAAACGAGGTCGCCTCCCAGCTGGTTCAGACAAAAGTTGCATTAGGAATATTACCTATGGGTTCTGGAAATGGTTTGGCCCGTAACCTTAAAATTCCAAGATCCTTGGAAAAGGCCCTTACGGTTATCAAAAGCCATAAGCTAATTGCCATTGATGTTGGAAGTATCAACGGTCGATATTTTTTTAGCAATACGGGAATTGGATTTGCGGCCAATGCAATTGCGAACTTCGAAAGTTCAAGGAAAAGGAGATTGCCAACCTATTTAAAAGCAACTGCCCAATCTATTTGGTCATATCGAAACAACACAAATTACACTATCGATGTCAACGGTAAACAACAAGTAATACGTCCGTTTTTAATATTTATATCCAATACCAATGTAATGGGATATAATTTCTCTATTACAAGAAAGGCCATATTGAATGATGGATTTTTGGATGTAGTAATAATCGACAAATTGAATCGATGGAAAATATTGTATTTCGGTTTGCTCTTTCTAATAGGAATGGAGGCCGCAATCAAGGAATATTCGTATCAAAAAATTAAAACTGCTACAATAAAAGTTGAAAATCCCGAATTCGGAGTCTTAGTTCAGATAGATGGCGAACTTAAAACATTTATTAAGAAAGAGTTACCTGTTGATATCCATAGAAGAGGCTTGAATGTAATAGGCCCCTACATTTAACCTAACAGTATAAACTAGCAATAGATTGGTTTGCCAATCCATGTTCATTGAATATAACGACCCTTTTAAATATACACCATAATCAAAAAACAAGGACTCTCGTTATTGCCCTCAGGAATATTTTTTAATGGCATTAGTGCTACAATCGTAAATTCACTACTGGCAGAAGTTGCGTTTTCGTAGTCAAATACCTTTAAAACATAGTATTCATCCACTTGGTTTATAATATGTAACAAAAGTTACTGTACGGATTAAAAACTATCATGAACTTAGCTCGAATCTTAAATATATATTAAAGATGAAAAGCAAAATTTCTTCAAGAGTTTTTATGGTGCTATTTACGGGAGCAACCATTATATCTAGTGCACAAATGGCTATCGAAAGCACTTCCACAGATAAAAACGGGGATATTAGCCTATCCGATAAGACCGAAGCTAAAGTTAGTATCGAAGATTATTTTCCCGGCCCCAACTTTATGAAACTAGTCGCTTCTAAAAACAATGGTTTGAGGCTGTCGGAAGACCAGCAAAAAACCTTTGCCCAATGGGGAAAAAAGACTCAGCCCAAATTAAAAGCAAAGTTGCAAAAGATTTCAAAATTGGAGATGGAAATGGAATCCATTTCACGGGAAGGTGCCGATGCCAAAAAAATCCTTGAAAAACAGGAGAAAGCCGAAAACTTAAGAGAAGAGATTGCCATTACCAAGTTCAAGTGCCATGAGCTAATGGTCGAAACCCTAAGCCCCGAACAATGGAAGACCTTGGTCACGAACTACGAAAAGAAATTTCCGTTTGTCGAGCGTACCAGAATGTTTGAGGTTATGCAACACGTCAACCCCCTGCCCAACTACATGCAGGTCATACAGAAAGATTCGGAAGGATTGGGCCTTTCTTCGGAACAAACAAGTAAGTTCGATATATGGAGCAGGGAACACCATCCGAAAATGATGGAAATGGCTAATAGAATTATCACATCGGAAAAGGAAATATATCAAGAATCCCTTCAGAAAAAATCGGATGCCGACCTGCTCGAAAAGATAAAGGAAACCAGCAAACTAAGAACCGCAATCGTTGAAACGAAAACCAGTTGTAGGAATGTTCTTATAGAAACCTTGAACAACGACCAGTGGGCGGCCTTAGTTGAAAAAACAAAATAACGAGAACAAGAAATCTATCGAAATTAAATCCATACTACTGACCAAGGTCATGGTCCGTCAATTCAAAATGGCTTAAGTTTCGGTACTAAATAGAAGAAAATGGCCAAAATAGTCATATTAGGAGCCGGTATCTCAGGTCATGTGGCCGCATCGCATCTCCGCAGAAAACTAAGCAAGAATCACGAGGTCGTAGTAGTTTCGCCCAATGGAAACTACCAATGGATACCCTCCAATATCTGGGTCGGTATCGGTCGGATGAAGTCTAAGGAAATTTTGTTTCCGCTTTCCCCGCTGTATAAAAAAAAGGGAATCGGGTACAAACAGGCAAAGGTAACCACCTTTCATCCCGAAGGGGATCAAGAGACTGAAAAACCCTTTGTCAACGTCGAATATGTCGTTGGCGAACACAAGGGAAAAACCGAAAAGGTTACCTACGATTATTTGATCAATGCAACAGGGCCAAAATTGGCCTTTGACATGACCGAAGGTCTAAACCCAGGAACAAACAAGGCATATTCTGTTTGTACCTATACGCATGCCGAACATGCTTGGAATGCCCTTAATGATTTGATTCAACAAATGAAACAGGGCAAAAAGGCAAAAATAGTAATCGGTACGGGCCATGCAAAATCGACCTGCCAAGGGGCGGCCTTTGAATATATTTTGAACGTAGAACAAGAGCTTAGAAGACATAAAGTCAGAGATATGGCAGAAATCGTTTGGCTTGCCAACGAACCCAAACTGGGCGATTTCGGTATGGATGGTATGTTATTAAGCTATGGCAACAACATCATGAAATCGAGCGAAATGGTCGAGATGGTGTTCGAAGATCGTGGTATCAAATGGATTATCGGTGCAGGCGTACATAAGATTGAAGATGGCATCGCCCACTATGAAAATTTAGATGGCGAATATCGCTCCGAAACCTATGATTTTGCAATGTTGATTCCCGCTTTTTCGGGTCATGGCTTTAAAGCCTTTGACAAAAATAATCAAGACATTACGGAAAAACTTTTTAAAGGTTTTATGATTGTCGATGCCGATTATACTCCGAGACCCTATGAGGAATGGAGCGTACAGGATTGGCCGGAAACTTATCAAAATCCGTCTTATAAAAACATTTTCGCGCCAGGCATCGCCTTTGCCCCACCACATGCGATTTCTAAACCAAGGGTAAGTAAAAATGGTACGCCTATTTCTCCGGCACCTCCACGTACGGGAATGCCATCGGGGATAACGGCCAAATTGGTGGCAGACAATATCATCGATATCATCAAGGGAAAAAAGGAATTACATCACAAGGGTTCGATGGGTAATATGGGAGCCGCCTGTATCGCCTCGGCCGGTTACGGAATGACCAAAGGTAGTGGTGTAAGTATTACAACCTTTCCGATTGTGCCCGATTATAAAAAATATCCCGACACTCAGGGTCGGAAATTGGGCAAGACTTTCGGTGAAATCGGACTGGCAGGGCATTGGCTGAAACTGGCGCTGCATTATGCTTTTATCTATAAAGCGAAGATGAGGCCTTTATGGTGGCTGATTCCGGAATAAAAAACTAATAATTATGACACAAAGAATATCAAAATCGAAGCGCTTTTTTATGATGAATCCCTTTATACAGTTTTTTAAGTTCATTTGGTTGAGCTTAAAAATACTGATTATTGTAGCAGGTGGTCATGGGGGAACGCGTGAGGCAAAAAACTAATGACTAGAAAAGCAATAATATTGACGGTGGCCGGAGTGATAATCGGTGCGATAGCAGGTTATGTTTATTACGCCGAAATCGGCTGTTACAGCGGTACTTGTGCCATTACCTCAAAACCCCTCAACAGTACTTTATACGGTGGGATCATGGGTGGTTTGTTGTTCAATATGTTCGTAAGATCTCCTGAAAAGTAAGCAAATTTATATCTGTTTTTAGTTGATTGATAAAAGGCATTTCTATAATAGGGTGTCTTTTTTATTTAGCATAAGTTATACAAAATCCCTGTATTTATTGATTCGAACTGACCTAGGTCATTTTGAGAACCATGAGCGGAACATACTTTTACATCACTATTAATCTTATAAATATAATGTGATGAGAAAAATACTGTTTTTAGCGGCATTTGTGGTTCTAGGAACTGCAATGCTACCAGCCCAAAATCAGGATAGAGTACAGGGTCAAGATCGATTGCTATTGGTCGATGACGATGTGCTTCAAATCCGAGATCGCGACCAAACACGATTACAAGATCCCTTGACCTTAAACGATGGTACGGTTGTGAATCCCAATGGTTCGTACCTGACTAGAGATCGTGACCGACTGCGACTGAAAGATGGTGAATGTCTCGATAATGATGGCGTAAAATACCGCAATGAATATCAGTACAGGTATAAGGTTATGCAAGAGAACAAAGGACTTTCTGATGCCCAAATTCAAGAACGAAACCAAAATCGGTTTCAAGTGATGCTGGTTGATGGCGAGGCCGTTCAGATTAGAAACCAGTCGCAGAAGAGATTGCAACAACAGCTCGAACTTGCCGATGGTACCACGGTCAACCCTGATGGCTCGTATCGAACACAAGACCGCAAACAGTTACGGCTTCAAGATGGCGAGTGTTTGAACATGGACGGACAGAAATTCAAGAATACCTATCAACATCGAAAAATGTCGCTCCAAAATAAAATGATGGGGAACAAAAAGATGATGAACAAAAAAGGTGTCAAAAAACCTAATGTTCAAAAAAAGAAAGGTAAAAAAACCACCAAATGATGATCCATTTAGGGTTTTGCCATGAGACCATGGCAAAACCTATTTTCCTTTTAATGTAAATGTTTCACCATGAAATTACGACTTCTAATATGCTCTTTGCTATTATCTTTTCTGGGAACCAGTTTGATTGCCCAAGGCGATAAAAAATCAAGCAAGGAAAAATCAGGTGAAAACCAATCCTATTTTTTGTCCGATATTAGCTTTATAAATGATGCCGTGTTTTTGGGTAGGCGTGATTCGATAGCAGCCCCATATATTTTTCCTTCCATCGGCTATTACGATAAATCAGGTTTTTTTGTGGATGCTTCCATATCATACCTTACAGGCTCAGAGGAGAATCGAGTAGATCTTTCGTTATTTACTGCTGGGTATCTATTCGATACAAAGAACTGGAGCGGAGGCATTTCCGGTACCGCCTATTTTTATGACAAGGACAGTTACAATGTGCAATCAGAAGTTGTGGGTGACATAACGGGTATTCTAAGTTATGATTTGAAAGCCCTTGAAGTTTCGATTTCGGCCAGCACCTATTTTAACAACGGCGGTTCACCCGATATTTTTGGTGGCCTGATGCTTGATCGTACTTTTTATGCTTTTGATAATGACTTGTTAATCGACCCAAGGGTGTCGTTCTATGTGGGATCCCAATATTTTTATCAGGAATATTACAGTTCTAGTCGCTTGGGAAATCGAAAAGAACAGGGTAAGGGTTCTGGGAGTTCGGAAAATTTAAATATTACCAACGTAGAGATTGCGGAGGCCTCAGAATTCAATTTCTTAAACGTAGAATTGAGTCTACCTGTACAGTATTACTACAAGCACTTTATTTTTTCGTTTACTCCAGTCTTGGCTTTACCGCAAAGTAAGGCAACACTCATCACAGCGGATACTGTAATAGAAGAAGATTTGGAGAATGTGTTCTACTGGTCGGTGGGTATAAGTTATTGGTTTTATACAAAAAAAGCAGCTCTGTAACTTATGTTACTTTTTGATATACTTTGTTTTACATACCTTTGATACTATGATGGCTAAGCTATTTTCCATATTCATGTCAGGTCTAATCTTGATTCAAAGCTTTGATGTTGCCATTAATGATATTGTGCAATTCGACGAGCTTTTAGAACATGCCCAATTCCACGCCGAGGAATATGGGGATAGTCTTATTGTATTCATCTCAAAGCACTACGGTGAACTTAAGGAACAGCATAATAAAGACCATCAGGAAGAAAAAAAGGACCATGAAAAATTGCCCTTTCAAAACCATTGTAGTTGCACTGCAACGGTGGCCATTGTGTCCGATAAGCATGTAGTGCCTTTAGGCTCATTTCAAAACCTCGACGATACCGACTCCAACTTTTACTATCGCGCCCCGATATCTTCACTTCACGCAAAAGGGCTATTTCAACCCCCTAGATTCGCATAATTCTTCTCCCAAAAAGTGGGATCCACACATGTTAATAAGGTCAAGTCCTCTGGATTTTGACGTATTCATTAATCCATGTCATCATTGAATTATGCTATCACGTATTATCGACTTCAGTATTAAGAACAAGTTTGTTGTTCTCTTATTTACCGCCTTTATTGTAGGATTCGGATTGTATTCCCTGTCCCAAATTCCGATTGGTGCAGTTCCGGATGTGACCAATAACCAGGTACAGGTTATCACCACATCGCGCAACCTATCGACGCAAGATATGGAGCAGTTTATCACCTATCCTGTAGAACTCGAAATGGCCAATCTGCCTGGCGTCAAGGAAATCCGTTCCGTTTCAAAATTCGGATTATCCGTTGTGACCATTGTTTTTGAAGAGGATATGGGCACCTATCTGCCGCGCCAGCTCATTGCCGAGAAGATCAAATCGGCTTCCGAAAAAATCCCTGCGGGCTTCGGTTCGCCTGAAATGGGGCCCATTTCAACGGGTCTGGGTGAAATCTATCAATATATCCTCGATGTAGAACCCGAATACAAAGACCAATATTCCGCTGAAGATCTGCGTACCATTCAAGATTGGATCGTAAAGCGGCAGCTTTCCGGTATACCTGGGGTGGTGGAAGTTAATACCTGGGGAGGTTTTTTAAAACAGTATGAAGTCGCTATCAATACCGAAAAGTTGAATGCGATGGACATTACCGCCCAAGAAATCTTCACCGCCCTTGAAATGAACAATAGTGTAAGCGGTGGCGGGTATATAGAAAAGGTAAACCAGGCTTATTTTATACGGGGCGAAGGCTTAGTTACTTCATTGGAGGATATTAAAAATATCGTTGTCAAAAACGATGACAACATTCCGATCTACGTGAAGGATGTTGCTGAGGTGGGCTTTGGTAGCGCCCCTCGTTTCGGTGCCATTACGGGTAATGGAGAGGGAGAAAAAGTACTCGGTCAGGTCATGATGCTCAAGGATGCTAACTCAAAAAGCGTGATCGATGCGGTTAAGAAACGCGTAACCTCCATATCCAACTCCCTGCCAGAGGGCGTTTATATCAATGCCTTTTTAGATAGAAGCGAACTCATTGCCAAAACTACGTTCACGGTTGCCGAGAACCTTATTTTGGGTTCCCTAATCGTAATTTTTGTAGTAGTTCTGTTGTTAGGGAATTTTCGGTCCGGGTTGGTAGTGGCATCCGTCATTCCCTTGAGCCTGCTCTTTGCGCTCTCCTTGATGTACATTTTTGGCGTAGACGCGAATTTGATGAGCCTCGGGGCGATCGATTTCGGAATCATTATTGATGGTGCGGTGATCATAGTGGAGTTCATTGCATTCAAAATCACAAAAAGGAAGGACGAAATCGATGCTTTGACAAGCCTGTCCTCCGACGAGGGGAGAATCAAAAAGCAAGCGCTCAAAGACGAAATCACGTTTACGGGTGCTTCCAAAATGATGAACTCGGCCATTTTCGGGCAGCTGATCATTCTCATTGTCTTTATCCCCATTTTATCGCTGAGCGGCGTGGAGGGAAAAATGTTCCGACCCATGGCATTGACTTTTAGTTTTGCACTGATCGGGGCAATGATTTTGTGCTTTACATACGTGCCCGTTGCCGCGTCACTCTTTCTAAAACCTTCCAGGGCTTCGAAAAAAAATATTTCGGTGCGTTTGATGGCCTGGCTACATAACCAATACGACCCCATTATAGATTGGGCATTGCGCAGTAAACGATTGGTATTGGCAATAGCATTCGTGCTTTTGGGTATTTCCATTTATCTCTTTACGGCCATGGGGGGTGAATTTGTCCCCACCTTGGACGAAGGCGATTTTGTAATTCAACCGGTTCTAAAAACTGGAACATCCTTGAGCAAGACTATAGAAACGACTACCCAGATCGAAAAGATATTGATCAATAATTTTCCCGAAGTCAATCAAGTGGTTACCCGGATCGGTGCGGCGGAAGTGCCTACTGATCCTATGTCCATGGAAGAAAGTGATGTAATCATCACTCTCAAGCCCAAAAAGGAATGGGTCTCGGCAGATACTAAAAACGAACTGGCCAATAAATTTAAGGATGCCCTTTCGGTAATCCCGAATATGGAAGTGGAATTTACACAACCTATCGAGATGCGTTTTAACGAGCTGATTACCGGTGTCCGTGCCGATATTGCCATCAAGATTTTCGGGGAAGATCTCGATGTGCTTGCCAAAAAAGGAAACGAGATCAGATCGCTGGTTGAAAATGTCGATGGAGCAGCGGACATCATCGTGGAAAAGGTCGCCGGACTGCCACAGATGAACGTTGCCTATGACCGAGCCAAAATCGCACGGTACGGACTAAACATCCAAGATGTGAACGATTTGGTTTCCATGGGCTTCGCCGGAAAGACCGCCGGCAGTGTTTTTGAAGGGGAAAGGCGTTTTGATCTGGTCATGAGGTTGGATAAAGCGAACCGTCAGGACATAGATAACCTTAAAAACCTTTTCGTTGACCTGCCCGCGGGCGGAAAAATACCTTTGAGCGAGTTGGCCGAAGTAACCTATAAAAAAGGGGCCGCAAAAATTTCACGAGACGATACCAAGCGCAGGATCGTGGTAGGTATCAACGTTCGCGACCGCGACCTTCAATCCGTGGTAGATGATGTTCAAAAACTGATCGATGAAAACATCAAACTGCCTGTCGGTTATTCCATTACCTATGGGGGCCAATTCGAGAATCTACAAAGTGCAAGGGCAAGATTGCTGGTGGCCGTACCCATTGCGCTCGTCCTTATTTTCATACTCTTATATTTCGCCTTTAGTTCGGTCAAGGACGCCCTGTTGATCTATTCGGCCATACCGCTTTCGGCGGTGGGTGGCATTCTGCTGCTATGGATTCGGGGAATGCCGTTCTCCATTTCGGCCGGTGTCGGGTTTATCGCCCTTTTCGGGATTGCCGTATTGAATGGAATCGTACTGATAGAACACTTCAAGGAACTCAAAAAACAAAAATTCGACTCTATGGCAGCACTCATAAAACAAGGCGCCCAAGACAGATTGCGGGCCGTATTGTTAACGGCTTCGGCGGCTGCCTTCGGCTTTTTGCCCATGGCCATCTCCACAAGTGCCGGGGCAGAAGTGCAGCGACCGCTTGCTACAGTGGTGATCGGTGGTCTGTTTTCGGCAACCATTCTAACGCTTGTCGTACTTCCGGTATTATACGGGTATTTCAACAAAATTAAAGGTGATGGTAAGAAACCGATATCCATTAAACAAGGGGCCACGGGAATCTCTATACTACTATTCTTTATAGCCATGAATACCAACGCCCAGTCAACTCCCAAAACACTACAGGATTTGATTCCGCTTGCCATGGAAAATAACGCGGGATTAAAGGCGGTTGAATTCGAAACGGAACGGACCGATGCACTAATAGGAAGTGCATTCGATATGGACAAAACCCAGATCTATTTTGGATATGATGAGAGCAATCTTGCTAGTAACAACGAACCTTTGGATGTATTCGGTGTGCAACAGGTTTTTTTATTTCCAACGGTATATTTTGCTGAAAAACGGGTAAATAAGAAAAACCATGACCTGGCCCAAAGCTTTTATGAAATCCGTAAAAAAGGTTTGGTGCGTGATGTGACCGCATCGTATTATCAGTTGCAGTACGCGAGGGAAAAAGAAACGATTTATAAACAGCTGGATAGTCTGTATTCCGATTTTGCTACCCAGGCGGCACGCAGGTTCGAACTGGGTGCCACCACGTATCTGGAAAAAATTACGGCACAATCCAAACGCCGCCAGATTACCGTACAATCCGAAAAGGCGCAAAAGGATGTCATTATAGCCCTCAACGGACTGCTGAAAATCGTTCAGGGAGGGCAAGCCTTGGCAATCGCCATTGAGCCCGTTTTGAAAGTTTCTTTGGAAAGCGCCGCGATAACCGATAGTCCTGAGTTGCGTTACTACGACGACAGGATATCACTCGCTAGCGCCGCCCGTAGTCTTGAGCAACAAAAATTGCTGCCCGATATTTCCCTCAATTATTTTCAAGGAACCAATTCACAACTTGATAACAAGCTGTACGGCTATCAAGTGGGATTGAAAATTCCATTGTTCTTTGGTGGACAATCGGCTCGCATTAAAGCATCCAAGATTGCTTCCGAGATTGTGCTTGAAGAATCCAAATCCTACACAATTCAATTGGAGGCGCGCTTACAGGAGCTCCAAAGCGAGTTGAGAAAGTATGAAGAAGCAGTGGCGTACTACCAAGAAGAGGGCACCCTGCTATCCGAAGAAATCTTAAAGACCGCAAACGGAAGTTTTAGGAATGGCGAGATAGATTTTTATCAATATATCCTAAGTCTCGAAAATGCGTATCAGGTCCGTTTGGATTATCTTGATAATCTCAACCTGTACAATCAAACGGTCATCAAAATTAATTATATCACCCTCTAAGGAAATAACAAATGAAAAATATACGATATAGTACGTTCATTCTAATGGCCTTCCTAACTTTAGTAAGTTGTGGGAACGGCAATAAAGAAAACACGGAAACACAAACCGACGGGGTCACGGATGACCGCATTAAGATAACACAGGCCCAATTCGACCAGATCGGGATGGCCTTGGGCACTTTCCAGGAAAAGGAATTCCCCATCATCGTAAAGGCCACTGGCATGATCGACGTGCCTCCCGAAAACCGTTCGGTGGTAAGCGCCACCATGGGCGGTTATATAAAGACCTTGCCCTTGCTTATTGGCGATGCCGTCAAAAAAGGACAGGTACTCCTTAGCATTGAAAATCCCGAATTCGTGACCCTGCAACAGGAATATATGGAAGTAAGCGGGCAACTGGATTATCTCAAATCCGAATACGAGCGCCAAAAAACCTTGTACGATGAGAATATCACCTCACAGAAGAGTTATTTGAAAGCGGAGAGCGATTACAAGACCGCCCAAGCAAAATATGATGGTCTGCGCAAACAACTGACTATGATCAACATTTCCCCTAGTGAGGTCGAAGCCGGTAATGTTACCACTTCCACCACAATATTTGCCCCTATTTCGGGAAGTGTGACCAAAGTGAACGTGACCAGGGGCAGTTACGTTGCACCCGCTACTTCGATTCTGGAAATCATCGATAACGACCATATCCATATAGAACTTTCCGTATTTGAAAAGGATATTATGAAAATCAAAAAAGGTCAGGATATCGAATTTAAAATTCCCGAAGCCTCATCCGATACGTTCGAGGCCGAAGTATATTTAGTAGGCACCTCGATCGGGGAAGGACGGACTATAAAAGTGCACGGTCATTTAAAGGACGAAGAAGGAAACAATTTTCTTACCGGAATGTTCGTGGAGGCTAAAATCGTTTCTGATGCTACCGCTGGAAAAGGCCTGCCGAGCGAATCCGTTGTAAGTGCAGACGACAAAGACTATGTGCTGGTACTTGATGAAGAACTGAATGGCGACTATTACTTCAAACAAGTAGCGGTAAAGGTCAAGGAAAATTATGGGGGCTACACGGCCCTTGACAATGAAAACGATTTTAAGGCAACGGACCGCTTCTTGATCAAAGGCGCATTCGATGTTTTAGGGGAATGAGAGCTAGACACCGGAAAAATCAGGGCTAAATTGAAGATTTTGGCCTAAGGTCATCTAATTGCCGGCGTTGCCAGAACAAGCTGCATGCTTGAATATGTCTTTATGGGTTGATCGATAGAGGACACTTCTGCAAGAAAAGGTCTATTGCATTTTAAGGTTTCCTGCTCATCCTGACAAATTTTTTATAAATCTCATAAATCCTTCGGTAACATTGGTTACTGTACGGGCCATTTATCTACTCTACTTTTGTAACAAATAATTTAATGTGATGAAGCACAAATTAGGATGGCTACTGTTATTCGTCTTTTATTCGGGATGGGCCCAAGAGACTGACCTTATTACTAAGGATGAAGTCTTGGCCAAAGTGAAGGAAAGCAACATGGCGCTTAAAATGGCGCAACAAGATGTATTGGCCGCCAAAGGCGATTTCAATCAAACCAATGCTGTTTTGCTGCCCAATATTAGCGTTTCGCACACCGGTATGGCTACGACCAATCCGTTAATGGCCTTTGGAATTAAACTGAACCAAGAGCTATTGACAGCGGCCGATTTTAATCCAGACCTGTTGAACGACCCCCGCCAAATAGAGGATTATGCCACCCGTGTAGAAGTACAACAGCCTTTATTGAATTTCGACGGAATCTTTCAGCGAAAAGCGGCCAAGGCCAAATGGAACGTTGCAGAACTGCAATCCGAACGCAAACAGGATTATTTGGAACTGGAAGTCGAAAACGCCTATATGCAACTTCAGCTCGCCTATAAATCAGTGGAAGTTTTGCAAAAGGCCAAAGAGACGGCTATGGAGAACAAACGCATAGCCGATAATAGCTTTAAACAGGGTTATTTGCAAAAATCGGATGTGTTGGCGATCGAAGTACGGGTAACCGAAATCGATAATCAACTGCAATATGCCAAGAGCAATATTCTAAACGCAAGCAACTACTTGTCCGTTTTAATGGATGAAGACAGCAATCAAATCTTAAGGCCGTCCGATTCATTGTCGGTGGTTTACCATGATGTGCCCTCGGTGGACTTGTCAGAAAATCGAAAGGATATTTTAGCAATGCACTCGGCCACCGAAGCATATAAACAGATGCACAAGGCCGACCAGATGTCTTTTTTGCCACGACTGAACGCCTTTGGCACCTACGAACTGCACGACGATGAAATTTTTCAGGGAGATGCCAATGGCTATCTGTTCGGGGCGGAACTCAAATGGAATCTTTTCGAGGGCAGCAAACGTTTCGGAAAAGTGCAAAAAAGCAAAGCGGAATACAACAAATCGAAATTACAGTTAGAGCAGTATAAATCTGAAAGTCAACTGGAACTGAACAAGGCCAAACGGGGATTGGCAGATGCCCAAAACAAATTAAAGCTCACAAAATTGGCTCTGCAACAATCGGAAGAATCGCTGCGCATTCGAACTAATCGTTTTGAACAGGGACTAGAAAAAACTACCGATCTGTTGATCGCCGAATCCCAATATTCCCAAAAGCAACTTGAATACTATACGACCATCTTTCAACATAACTACGCATTGGCGTATGTGCAGTTTTTAATGAAAGAATGAAAAAAAGTGGGTCGGAAAGCAGTTGCAGCCGGCAGTAAAAAACAATTCCTAAATACTTTGAACTGAGTACTTAATATTAAAACAAATGAAAAGCAAAATTTATATACCCGTAGCAGTTCTTACCATAACGATGCTACTCGCAAGCTGTGGCAGCGAAGACAAAACAGCGGTAGCCGATAATTCCCCCGCGGTGGCCGTTCAAGTGAGTGCGGTTTCCGAAGATAACAGCAATCCGTTTTTGACGGCTAGCGGAAAAATAGAAGCGGCAAAAAGTGCCGACATCAGCACCCGAATGATGGGGTATGTCGATAAAATCTATGTGCAAGTAGGCGACAAGGTTAAAAACGGACAATTATTGTTGAGCATCAACAATGCTGATGTTTCCGCCAAATTGGCCCAGGTAAATGCCGGTATAACCGAAGCCCAGGCCGCCGCCAACAATGCGGAAAAGGACTATAACCGATTTACGGCCTTATTTCAGGAGAATAGTGCCTCCCAAAAAGAATTGGACGATATGACCGCTAACTATACCATGGCCAAAGCAAGGTTGGAGTCCGCCAAACAGATGAAGAACGAGGTCAATGCGCAGCTTTCATATGCGAATCTCCGTTCTCCGTTCAGTGGTGTTGTAACCAATAAGTTCATCAACGCGGGCGATATGGCCAATCCGGGGATGCCTTTATTGGAGGTGGAAGCCCCAGGAAAATATCAGGTTTTGGCCATGGTGCCCGAATCGGGGATTTTGGACATCAAAACCAACTCCGAAGTAGATGTATTGCTGAAATCCTTGGGCAAAACCATTAAGGGAAAAGTGACCGAGGTCAGCACTTCGGCAAAAAATACGGGCGGGCAGTATATGGTAAAAGTAGTTTTGGAGGCATCCGATGCGAATATCCTTTCGGGCATGTACGCCACCGTGCAATTTCCTGTTGAACGGAAAGCGACAATCAATGCGATTATGGTCCCTATCGAAGCTATTATAGAAAACGGACAGCTAACCGGTGTATATACCGTAAGCCAAACTAACACCGCTCTCTTGCGCTGGTTGCGTTTGGGAAGAACTTTTGGAGACAAAGTAGAGGTGCTTTCAGGGCTTTCCGCTGACGAACAGTACATTGTTTCTTCGGAAGGGAAATTGTTCAATGGTGCAAAGATCAGTGTGCAATAAAATATTCGAGGTAAGGTAAAAGATCCCCGCCCTAGACAGGGACCGGGAGAATTTTTCCGCCTAAGGCAGCCGGGCCACCTTCCCCTACCAAGTGGAAAGCGCTGAAAATAGTAAAACGCCCAAACAAAATAATTAGAAAGAATGAAAGAAGGTTTAGCAGGTAAAATTGCCAAAATGTTCATAGGCAGTAAGTTAACGGTGCTGTTGATGATCGTATTTATGGTCATTGGAGTATACAGCTCGTTTTTGATCCCGCGGGAGGAAGAACCCCAGATCGACGTACCGATGGCGGATATTTTTGTGGGTTACCCCGGGGCAAGTCCGACCGAAGTTGAAAATCGTGTGACCAAACCCTTGGAAAAACTTATCTCGAACATTAAAGGGGTAGAATATGTGTATTCGACCTCGATGAAGGAACAGGGTATGGTCATCGTGCAATTTTACGTGGGCGAAGATATCGAACGCTCGTTCGTAAAGCTGTACAACGAGATCAACAAACACATGGACATAATGCCGCAAGGCGTAACCTTTCCGCTCGTAAAAACCCGTGCCATCGACGATGTACCGATGTTGGGACTCACACTTTGGAGCGAAAATTATGATGATTACCGCCTAAAACAGATCGCACAGGAACTGACCGATGAAATCGGGAAGGTGACCGACGTTTCCGCCACGCAAAAGATTGGCGGACGCGACCGGCAGCTGCGCGTCGTGTTGGACAAGGATAAAATGGCCGCAAGCGGACTCGATTTTCTGTCCGTCGCGGAGATGATCAAGTCGAACAACCAACAGTTAAGCGGCGGTACGTTCGATAAGAACGACACCGAATTTATGGTCACTACCGGGAAATTCTTGGAAACAGTTTCCGATGTGGAGAATTTGGTGGTCGGGGTACAACAAAACCGTCCTGTTTACTTGAAGCAAATCGCTACGGTTCAAGACGGTCCCGAAATTCCGAAAGATTATGTGTCCCATGGTTTTGGGCAAGCCAGCGAAAAGGCTTCCGATTTTAAGTCAGAATATACTGCCGTAACCATTGCTATCGCCAAGCGCAAAGGCGCAGATGCGATGAAGATTTCCGATGTGATCATCGAAAAGGTAGACCATTTGAAAAGGACGATGATCCCCGATGACGTTTATGTGGAAGTCTCCCGAAACTATGGGGAAACGGCTTCACAAAAGGTTTCAGAACTCTTAATGCACCTGATTGGGGCCATTATCGCCGTGACCTTTGTGGTTATGCTGGCGATGGGCTGGAGGGGCGGTCTGGTAGTGTTCCTTTCCGTTCCCATCACGTTCGCCTTGACTTTGTTGAGCTACTATATGTTGGATTATACCCTCAACCGGATTACGCTTTTCGCTTTGGTGTTCGTAACAGGGATTGTGGTTGACGACTCCATCATCATCGCAGAGAACATGCACCGGCATTTTAAGATGAAACGCTTACCGTTCAAGCAGGCGGCATTGTACGCCATTAACGAAGTGGGCAACCCGACCATTTTGGCCACGTTTACGGTAATCGCATCAGTCTTACCGATGGCCTTTGTTTCGGGATTGATGGGCCCATATATGTCGCCCATGCCCATAGGAGCATCGATCGCGATGATTTTGTCGCTCTTCGTCGCCTTGACTATCACACCATATTTGGGCGTTATCTTTTTACGGGAAAAGGAGAATAAGGGAGAAGAAAAGGTGGAAAAACCTTTGGAGGAAACTTTTATCTACCGCATGTATTCAAAGTTTGAAAGCCCCTTAATCGAGAACAAAAAATACCGATGGCTGTTCTTGGGCGTCACCTTTTTGTTGTTGATGGGATCCGTAGGGATGTTCTTTACGAAATCCGTTGCCGTAAAAATGCTGCCGTTCGATAACAAGAACGAATTTCAGGTGGTCATCGATATGCCCGAAGGCACTACGTTGGAGCGTACCGGGGTGGTAACCCGGGAGGTTGCCCAATATTTGCGTACCCGCCCCGAAGTGGTAAACTATCAAAGCTATGTAGGTACCTCGGCCCCGATAACCTTTAACGGATTGGTGCGGCATTACGATTTACGTGGCGGTAGCAACATGGCCGATATTCAGGTCAACCTTATCGATAAGGGCGAACGCAGTGCCCAAAGCCATGATATTGCCAGCTTGATGCGACCTGAAATACAGCGTATCGGTGCAGAGTTCAACGCGAATATAAAAATCGTTGAGGTGCCACCGGGGCCACCAGTACTTTCAACTATTGTGGGCGAGATTTACGGACCCGATTACGATACACAAATCGATATTGCGAATCAGATAAAAAATATACTTAACAATACAGCGGATGTGGTGGACGTGGATTGGATGGTAGAGGCCGACCAGATCGAATATCAATTCATCATTGACAAAGAAAAGTCGATGTTATATGGCGTGGCGCCCCAACAGATCGCCCACACCATGAACATGGCACTTTCAGAACGAGCGATAACCACTTTATACGATGAGAATGCCGCCAACCAAATAGGATTACTGTTGGCTTTGGACGAAAAAGAGAAATCGGCCATTAACGATATCGCCCAATTGAAGGTGAAATCGAACCAAGGAAATATGGTTACGATCGGCGATCTGGTGGATATTCAGGAAAGAACAAGTGCCAAAAGCATCTATCGGAAGAACCAAAAACGGGTCGTTTATGTGCTGGCCGATATGGCGGGGGAATTGGAGAGTCCCGTTTATGCCATTCTGGGCATGGAAGAAAAACTAAAAGAAATTGCCTTACCACAAGGTTATTCAATTAATGAAATGTATTTGGGCCAGCCCGACTTTGAAGATGATTATACGGTTAAATGGGATGGGGAATGGCAAATTACACTTGAGGTTTTTCGGGATTTGGGAATTGCCTTTTTAGGAGCTATAATATTGATTTATATTTTGATCGTAGGATGGTTTCAAAACTTTAAAGCACCCATAGTAATGATGGTGGCCATACCCTTATCATTGATAGGAATCGTTTTGGGGCATTGGATTATGGGTGCATTTTTTACGGCAACTTCTTTTATAGGAATGATTGCCTTGGCAGGGATCATGGTCCGGAATTCGGTACTACTGATCGATTTTATCAATCTGCGCTTAGCGGATGGAGTGCCGTTAAAACAAGCGACAATCGAAGCTGGGGCAGTTCGAACCACCCCGATTTTATTGACTGCCGGAACGGTGGTGATCGGCGCGTTCGTTATCCTGTTCGATCCTATA
>RCMY010001046.1_pt1 | contig 26393 bp, 24 predicted proteins | sample 2041341 | NCBI WGS metagenome assembly RCMY01 (sample SAMN09708234, study PRJNA481090) | Marine sediment metagenome, whole genome shotgun sequencing project.
CCTTTATATAAATCTTCTTTATAAATTCACCTAAATGCTATTTTTGTAAACTTCGAAAAACCATTTTCGATTCGAATTAACACGAATTATATGAAACAATACCACGACCTTTTAAAACATGTTCTTAAAGAGGGTAACCAAAAAGGTGATCGAACAGGAACAGGAACTAAAAGTGTATTTGGTTATCAGATGAGATTTGACCTCAGCGAAGGTTTCCCAATGGTCACTACCAAAAAATTACATTTAAAATCTATAGTTTATGAATTGCTATGGTTCTTAAAAGGTGATACTAATATAGAATACCTACAAGAGAATGGTGTACGAATTTGGAATGAATGGGCGGATGAAAACGGAAATCTAGGACCTGTATATGGACACCAATGGCGTAATTGGAACGATGATAAAATTGACCAAATAAAAGAGGTAGTTCATTCATTAAAAACAAACCCAAACAGCAGAAGAATGTTGGTTTCTGCTTGGAACCCTAGTGTATTACCCAATACAACTAAATCTTTTTCTGAAAATGTTGCGAATGGTAAGGCTGCTCTACCTCCTTGTCATGCCTTTTTTCAATTCTATGTTTCAGACGGTAAATTATCATGCCAATTATATCAAAGAAGCGCAGATATTTTCTTAGGTGTGCCATTTAACATTGCCTCTTATGCATTATTCACGATGATGATGGCGCAAGTTTGTGGATTCGAAGCTGGTGATTTCATCCATACTTTTGGTGATGCCCATATTTATAACAACCACATGGACCAAGTTGAATTACAATTGAGTAGAGAACCTAGACCTTTGCCAAAAATGGTAATTAATCCAGAGGTGAAAAATATTTTTGATTTCAAGTTTGAAGATTTTACATTGGTTGACTATAACCCACATCCTCATATAAAAGGGAAAGTAGCCATCTAAACTATAAGAATTAAAACTTTTTGCTTTTTTATAATACTTACCACTTCGGTTCAATGCCTTTCTGAAAAAAAGAGTCTTTTTGTTTTCTGGAAGAAAAATTGATTTCCCCGAGCTGCTTCGTTTCATATGATAAAGACGAATGTCTTAATTTGATAATAAGCTTTTATACATTTTAGCCTTAGAAAAGACTAAAAGACTATTTTATAATGACACACTCAATGTTTCGATAACATTTCCTGTAAGTAAAAAAGGATATGTATTTGAAGATTTTATTAAGGTAAATTTTCAACATGAGATTATTAATCATAGACTCACAAAGATTATTAAATATCATTTTAAGCAGTTACCAGCTTTTAAAGTAAAAAATAGAAAAGCCAATCTTTATAATTGTTTTTATGAATTTAAGTACAAATACTTAATTGATTATAATAATAACAAAAGCCTCACAAAACTTGAAGTCAATTATAATTATAGTGAAGGTTTTATTTTTGAATTACCTGTATTTCTAGATCATAAAAGAAAAAATGGTTATGCTGATCGTTTAAGTTTTAATGATATAATTAAAGCTCATATAGGTAAACATTCCATGAACCCAAAAGAGGCAATGGAAATTAACATGCAAGGGGTCGCAAAAACCTCATTCTTTATTAACGAAAAACGGAATTCCCTATAATTTTATAGCTACAAGCGATTTCAAATTGCTTGAAGATGAAGCTTTACGGATATAAGTTTACTTCCCAACTTTAAGCCGGCACTCAGGAATGGAATACCTGAAGAGATTCAGTTTACAAATCCTATCACCTTTTGATTGCATTAGTATCAATTTCTTAATTTTTAAGGCTAAACCTGTTTGATCATTTTTATTTAACTTACCATAAAAATTGTTTTCATGGTTAGTACTGACACGCTCTTAGATTTCTTTTTAGAAACTAGAGCTCATACCGAGGTTATTTGTAAGCCTCTTGAAATTGAAGATTATGTGGTACAACCTATAATTGACGTTTCCCCTCCAAAATGGCATTTAGGCCATACAACTTGGTTTTTCGAAGAATTCATTCTAAAATCATACGATAAATCATATCAAGTATTTGACGAAGATTTTTCTTTCGTATTCAATAGCTATTATGAAACTGTAGGTAAACGTGTTGTACGCGCAGACCGAGGTAATCTATCTAGACCTTCCGTAGAGGAGGTGTATGAATACAGACATTATGTAACCAAAGCGATGAACAAGTTGTTAGAATCAAACAACGACAGCACACTTTTAAATGTTCTCGAAATAGGAATACATCACGAAAAACAACACCAAGAACTTCTACTTACAGATATAAAATACATCTTAGGCAATAATCCGCTTTTACCAAAATACTCTGAATCCTTTAAAGAATATACTATTGAAAAAGGACCTCAGAATTGGATTTCGATAGATGAAGGCATTTATGAAATAGGACATAATTCTATTGACTTTTGTTTCGATAATGAATTAGGAAGACACAAAGTTTACCTACATGATTATCAGATTTCAAATAAACTAGTTACCAATGCTGAATTTATTGAATTTATTAAAGCAGATGGTTATAAACGTTTTGACCTTTGGCATGCCGCCGGATGGGATTGGGTTCAACAAAACCATATAAGCTCACCCCTCTATTGGCATGAAATTGACGGAGATTGGCATTACTACAGTCTAAACGGACTAACGAAAGTAGATTTAGAAGCTCCTGTAACCCACATTTCCTATTTTGAAGCGTTTGCTTTTGCTCAATTTAAAGGTTGCCGCTTACCAACTGAATTTGAGTGGGAAGCATCACAACACTTATTTAATTGGGGCCAGCGTTGGGAATGGACCGAAAGTGCCTATCTACCCTATCCTAATTACAAAAAGGTTGATGGGGCATTAGGTGAGTACAATGGTAAATTCATGGTCAATCAAAAAGTGCTTAGAGGTAGTTCTATAGCGACTCCAAAAAACCATGCAAGGCACACTTATCGCAATTTTTTTCAAACAGACTTAAAGTGGCAATTTACCGGTATAAGGTTAGCCAAATAATTACGACATATTACGTATGCAAAACACAAAAATAGCGTTCACCAATATCACAGAATTTAAAAAAGAGGTTTATAACGGTTTAACCGACAAACCTAAACATCTGTCATCTAAATATTTTTACGATAAAAAAGGAGATAAACTTTTTCAAGATATCATGGCTATGCCCACCTATTACCTAACTGATTGTGAGTATGAAATTCTTGAAAGCAATAAAGAGGAAATTACTGATCTATTCACTGGTTTTGGTGCATTTGATTTAATTGAACTTGGCGCTGGCGATGGTAAAAAGACTAAAATTCTTTTAAAAGAGTTTAACGATAAAAATATAGATTTCACTTACGTACCTATAGACATTAGTAACAATGCCCTATATCAGCTACATAATTCTATAGAAATAGAACTACCCAAAGTTAAAGTACAACCTTTTCAAGGTACTTATTTTGAAGCTTTAGAAGATATAAATAACCGTAAAAACAGGAAAATAATTTTATTTCTAGGGTCAAATATTGGTAACTTAAAGCATGATCAGGCAGTTGATTTCATGAAGAAAATTAAAAATTTAATGCAACCTGATGACTTACTTCTTATTGGATTTGATCAAAAGAAAAACCCGCAAACCATTTTAGATGCTTATAACGATCAAGAAGGGGTTACAGCAGCATTCAATAAAAATGTTTTAGCAAGAATAAACACTGAATTAAACGGAAATTTTGATTTAGATCAATTTTTACATTGGGAGGTTTACAATCCTGAAACAGGGTCCGCAAAGAGTTATTTGGTTTCTAAAATTGAGCAAACTGTACGAATTGAATATTTAGATTTAACTATAAATTTTAAAGCATGGGAAACAATCCATACAGAAATTTCACAAAAATATGATGATGAAATAATTAATTGGCTTGCTAAGGAATCTGGATTAGAAATGATTACTGCTTATCAAGCAAAGACATTTAATTATAAAAACTGTGTTTTCAAAAAATCTTAGTTTTATAGGAAATAATTACTGCAAAAAAAGCCTGCTATTTTAAATAACAGGCTTTTTTTGTATACTGATATTGTTCGATTATAATTCTAATACAGCATTATCAGAACCAGCAAATTCATTCCATTGGTAACGGTCAGCCTCTGCTTCATTAACATATTCACCATCTATCAAGTACTTAAATTCAAAAGAATTTTCTTTAGGAAGGTCAAAAGTTCCTTTAAAAGTTCCGTTTTTTAATTTTTTCAATGCACTAGCTTTTGGGCTCCAGTTATTAAAGTCTCCAATTACGGCTACTTTTTTTGCTTCTTCTGCAGGTACTATAAAAGTTACCTTACATACAGGCTTTGTTTTTAAATATTGTTTTGCAATTGCCATGATATTAATTTTAAAATTCACCGCAAAACTAACATAATAAAATCCTCATTTCCAACACATAAGACATTTTTATGAAATTGATAAAAAATCAGGCCTTTTTGTAGTTGCTATAGAATTAAACACTACAAATAATGATTTTTACGAATAGCTATCTACTTGTTTTTAAGATTTTTACAATAGAATCAATTTCACTTTCGGTATTATAAAAATGGAAACTTAAACGTACACCTTGACCTCTTTGTGCACAATAGACATCATTAGCTAAAAGAATTTGAAAAATTCTATCATCTGCCCTAATATTAAAGATAGTACTATGCAATTCTCTTTTTTTAAACTTCTCATCTAAAAGTCCTAATGCCTGAAATTCACTTTTTGCCTTTTCTGATAATTTTCGGTTTTGGTCCGTTATTTTGTCCATCCCTATTTTCGTGAAATAATCTAATGAAAATTTCAAACTTCCAAAATTTAAGGAAGACAAATGACCAGGTTCAAATAATTTAGCAAACCGTATTGTTTTCTTTTTATCTAAGTCACCATTTGCAGCATTAAAGCCAATGTTATTAATAGAAATCTCCTCTTTAACACGGTCAGAAAAAAGCATAAATCCGTTACCATAACCAGCCAACATCCATTTATATGCACTTGCTCCTAACACATCAATTCCTGAGTTATCAAAATCAAATTGCATACTACCACAAAACTGAGTACCATCTGCAATAATCAATATATTTGGAAACTTTTCTTTCAATCGCTTTAAGAATTTTAATTCAATAAAAAAACCATCTAACCATTGCACTAGACTTAGAGCTAGTACATCTATATGTTCCTTCTCAATAGTTTCTTGAATGTGGTCTTCTAAATCAGAGACCATTTTTAGATAATGAATATCAAAACCACGGTTCTCAAAACCCCAATTAAGGGAAGGATAATCATTTTCAATAAGAAGTATTTTCTTCTTCGGATGCAGACCTTCTAATAAAACATTTAATCCTGTAGAAAAATTATTGACTAACGCTACATTCTCACGTTTGCAATGAAAAAATGCACCAATAGTTGTTCGTGTATCAGACAATAGTTTTAAAGTTTTTTCACGCATATCACTACCGTGAATTAAAAAGTCAAGATCATGTTCTTGTCTCCAATCCAATAATGATTCATACAACAAACCGTAAACTGCTGTATTTGCATAAATACCTTTTCTTAAAACGGGAAATTCCTTTCTAAATTTTTCCATAGCTTATTGAGTAAAACACATTTCCTGTATCTTTGAACCAAAGATAGGAAGAGCAATGTTTTCCAAAAATAAAAATACCTCCAAATTAGATATAGAGCAGCATGAACTTTTAGAAAATGCTCAAAAAAGGATTCAACAAAAAAAACGACTTTATACACATTTCGTGGTTTTTTTAGTCGGTAGCGTATTCTTGGTGCTTATTAATAAAATTTTAAAATACGGTCAGGAATATAATTGGTTCATTTGGGCTATTACCTTCTGGGCTTTTCTTTTTGCTCTTCACATTTTCAATGTTTTTATAACTAATAAATTCATGGGTAAAGATTGGGAACGGTCGCAGCGCGAGAAACTGGTACAAAGACAAAAAAATAGGATTGTAGAAATTGAAAAGGAAATAGACACCAAAAAAAAACTGCTTTGAGGACTCTAATAATGATTGCAGCAGCCGCAGAAAATAATGCCTTGGGAAAGGATAATGATCTGCTATGGCATTTACCAGATGATTTTAAACGTTTTAAAAAATTGACCTCTGGACATAAAATAATTATGGGAAGAAAAACTTATGAAAGTTTTCCTAAACCGTTACCGAATAGAACCCACGTTATTATCACCAGAGATAAAAATTACTCGGTAGACTATGAGGAATGTATTGTAGTTCATTCTTTAGAGGATGCGATTGCTCTTGTTAAAAATGAAATTGCTTTTATAATTGGAGGGGGGGAAATTTACAAATTAGCTGAAAAACAATCAGATAAAATAGAACTTACACGTGTACACGCGAACTTTGAAGATGCAGACACTTTCTTTCCTAAAATAAATGAAGACTACTGGATGATGACGAAGCAAGAGTTTCATTCTACAGATGAAGGACATAAGTTTTCATTCACCTATATCACCTACGAAAGAAAAGACAATGTTCTTAAAAATCTTTAAAACAAACGGATAACTTCAATTTTTTAGTTGGTAATATGTTCACCAATACTTTTTCATTTTTATTGATTAAAAACTGATGCGCACCATGAATAATTGAGTTGTTTAATAAATTAAATTTTTCTAACACAGATTTGGTCTGTCGGGCGACCGCCTGCCCAGAATCAATTATAGTCACATTCTCTGGTAGCATTTTTTTTAATATTGGAATTAAGTAAGGGTAATGCGTACAGCCCAACACCAAATAATCCATTCCCTTTTCAAGCATAGGGGATATATAACGCTCTAAAAGAGTATATAATTCGTCGCTTAGTAAATTTCCGTTTTCAATCATTTCAACTAAACCAGTACCATGTTGTTCTAAAACAGTGATACCGGCAGCATGATTTTTTGAAGTACTATGAAACAAACTACTTGATAATGTTCCTTTGGTGGCCAATACGCCTACTATTTTTGACTTCGAGTTTATTGCTGCTGGTTTTATAGCTGGCTCAATACCTATAAATGGCACTTTATAATGCTCTCTAAGATAGTCGATAGCATTAGTTGTAGCCGTATTACAAGCCACCACAATTAGCTTACATTCTAAAGCCAATAAGTATTCTGTATTTTTGACACTAAGCTCTAAAATGCGTTCTTCAGATTTTTCACCGTAAGGCGCATTTTTACTATCTGCCAAATAAATAAAATCTTCATGAGGCAACAATTCTTGTAGTTCGCCCCAAATAGATGTACCTCCAATTCCAGAATCAAAAATACCTATTGGCCTTTTATCCATATTAATCTAATACCTCTGTTATAGGTTTACCGCTTGTACCGCTTGGGAAAGAAATTCCTAAAAGAGCAGAAATAGTTGGGGCAATATCCGGTATTTCGGTACGATTAACCGTAGACCCCGGCTTTATTCCCATCCCATAGAACAATAGTGGTGCGTGAGTGTCATATATCTGTGGCGAACCATGTGTTGAACCCGTATTATTATATGAAATAAATCCTGGTTTTAAAACTACTAAAACATCACCAGACCTTTTCTGATTATATCCATTCTGTAAAATGTAAGGAATACCTTTAGTATATTCATTATTCCACATCTGACTTGCTGTATAAACTCTATCAACTGCATCATACCCTAAAAATTCTTGAGCAATTTCCCTTTGAACATCAGCCAGGTTAAGATCAAGGTTTTTTACAATTTTATGATCTAAAAACAATTGATAGTTAGAATAGTTTTTTACGATATCCTCTGTCCCATAAGTGTATTTCAAAAACTCTGCAAGCCTTTTTGAATTGGATGCATTATCAATATACCCTGCAGGAATTTTTTGGTCGTTCAAATACGATGGAACTTCGATAGCTGCATGATCTGCCGTTAAGAACAATGTGTATTCGCCTTCACCAACATTCTTATCCAATGCTTTAAATAATCGAGCTAAATCTTCATCTAATCTTAAGTATGTATCTTGAACTTCTTTAGAGCTTACGCCATACATATGTCCTACATAATCTGTACTTGAAAAACTTACTGCTAAAAAATCGGTTATTTCATCTTTTCCCAATGCTTCTTGCTGTAATGCCTCTATTGCAAAATCAGTAGTTAACGAATTTCCAAAAGGCGTTGCTTTTATAATGTCGAAATCTTGAGTTTTATTTAAAAGTGCTGTTGTACTATGAGGAAAAGTAGGCGATGTCTCACCTTCAAATAAGCCTTCGTATGCGTTATTATCTGCTGCGCTCTCCTTATATTCTTTAATATCCTTTAATGTATTCCATGCTTTCTTATAAGATTGTGCTTTACCAGAAGAATTAAAATCTAGCACCCATTTTGGAAGCTGCTTCATGTAATATGAACTTGTAATCCACTTTCCTTCATCAGCACCATGAAACCAATACGCAGCATTAGCGGTATGACCTCCAGGTAATACAGCACCTCTATCTTTCAAAGCAATGGCGATTGTTTTACCCCGCATTTGATTGTTCAATCTTAATTCATCTGTTATAGTTGTAACCGTCATTCTATGAGGAGACATTTGACCTGCATTTGAAGTTGTACCTACAGATGTATAAGAATCATCAGATGCACAATACACATCAGCATCTAATTCCTTATCATACCAATTATTACCTATAATACCATGTACAGAAGGACTAGCACCCGTGTAAACCGAAGTGTGACCAGGACCTGTGCTAGTAGGCGCATAATTAAAATGGTTATTCTTACAATTGAAACCTTCCTCTACCAGTCTTTTGAAACCATCTTTACCAAAATGATCATAAAAGCGTGTCAAATAATCATAACGCATTTGATCTACAACAATACCAACCACCAATTTTGGCATTGACCTTAACTGCTCATCACTTTCGTTATCCCTGTTCTTGTTTTGTGCCGATAAATTTGCCGTAAACAAAATTACCCCAATACACGTGGCAACAATAAAATTCAATCTCATTTTCATACTAATATATTTGAACCGTAAAAATAAAATAATTTACACCTTTAAAAATTAATCCGGGGTTAAATCAAGTGCTTTATTGTTATTTTTACGGTAAGAATTCTATTTTTAATCAATGAACTATTTAGCATCTGTAGGAAGCTATGCAATTATGATCCGCGAGGTTTTTAAAAAACCGACTAAATGGAGAATAATGAAATCCCTTATTTATAAAGAAATAGACGAATTGATTTTCAGCTCTCTGGGTATTATCATATTCATTTCTTTCTTTATTGGTGCCGTTGTTGCTATACAAACTGCACTTAACTTAACGAACCCTTTAATACCACGTAATCTTATTGGTTTTGCCACTAGGCAATCAGTAATACTAGAGTTTGCACCTACCTTCGTATCTATTATAATGGCAGGAAAAGTAGGTTCTTACATAACATCTAGTATTGGAACGATGCGAGTAACCGAACAAATAGATGCGTTAGAGGTAATGGGTGTCAATTCATTAAATTACTTGGTCTTCCCAAAGATTATAGCCATGCTTTTTTATCCCTTTGCTATTGCAATTTCTATGTATGTTGGAATTTTCGGTGGATGGATGGCCGGTGTGTTTGGCGGATTCTTAACAAGTGCAGATTTTATTACTGGACTACAAACAGATTTCGTGCCTTTTCATATCGCTTATGCCTTTATTAAAACCTTAATATTTGCTTTTGTTATTGCAACAATACCTTCTTTTCATGGCTTTTACATGCAAGGTGGCGCCTTAGAAGTTGGCAAAGCTAGTACAACCTCGTTCGTGTGGACTAGTGTTGTTATCATCATATTGAATTATATTTTAACCCAACTATTACTAGGATAATGATAGACGTTCAAGACATACACAAATCATTTGGTGATGCTCATATCCTTAAAGGCATATCTACCACTTTTGAAAAAGGGAAAACTAATTTAATCATTGGCCAAAGTGGTTCGGGTAAAACAGTGTTTCTCAAATGTCTCTTAGGCCTATTTTCTCCAGAACAGGGAAACATTGTATATGATGGAAAGAAATACGCTGAACTTTCTGCTGATGAAAAACGAGATTTAAGGCAAGAAATGGGGATGGTATTTCAAGGTAGTGCCCTTTTCGATAGTATGACTGTAGAAGGTAATGTAATGTTCCCATTAGAAATGTTTACAAAACAATCTAAATCAGAAATGAAAGATCGTGTTGATGCGGTACTCAAAAGAGTAAACCTAATCGATGCGCATCATAAATTTCCATCTGAGATTTCTGGTGGTATGCAGAAAAGAGTTGCTATTGCACGTGCTATTGTAATGAATCCTAAATATCTTTTTTGCGATGAACCAAATTCTGGTCTCGACCCAAAAACTGCTATTCTAATAGATGACCTCATCAAAGAAATTACCGAAGAATATAACATTACTACAGTAATCAATACGCATGATATGAACTCTGTTATGCAAATTGGAGAAAAAATTATTTTTCTAAAAGATGGACTCCTTGAATGGGAAGGAACAAAAAATGAAATATTTAAAACTGATAACGAAGCTGTAACCGATTTTGTGTACTCATCTGATCTCTTTAAGAAAGTTCGACAGATGTATATTCAAGAAGAAAACTAATCTGTAGGTATTTCCTTTAATTGAATACTCTTATTATTAAGCCTCAATCGCAACCAATCCTGTAGTTTATTCATATCCTTTACAGTCTCTGCTCTATTAGCATCCTTTTTCCATGTCGCTTCAAATAATGGAATACTATCAGTTTTGGTAAAATCTGTAGAAATCAAGTACGCATATCCTAGTCGTTCTAAATTTTCGTAATTCGTTTTAGCTTCAAGGCTAATTTCCTTAAATGGAATTTGATTTGAAGAAATGTGATTTAATCGAGTTAATTCAGTTTCTAAAAATTTGATTTTTTCATCTTTACTAGATAAAATGCTCTTTTGTGATTCGTATAATTCATTCATATACTTTAGCTCATTCGCCTCATCGTTTCTTGAACCCTGAACAATAGTCAGTTCACTTCCTTTTAACTGTTTGTATTCTTCCATTTGATTTCTCCAAGTAGCTATTACATTTTCTGGAATTGCTTCATTACCCATAAAAACCAATTCAATTCTAGATTTCTTACCGTCATTATAATCCACATCACTAAAGTCTTTTAAGAATTTACCTTCACCCGAAAATTGGTAAGGTGCTATTTTCTCGACTATGAAATTATTTGCGTCTCTTGTAAACAGTGATTTTTGAAATACATTATAGAAGGTAAAGCCAGCAGGTATCATAACTAGAATTGCAAGCAAAGAAGCTAACCTACCTATTAATCGTCTTCTTTGGGAATTTACATAACGCACCATTGGAAAACGCAACAACTTAATAACAAGGAAGGTCGCTAATGCGATGAATATAGTATTTATTGTAAAAAGGTACAATGCTCCTGTAGCATATGACCAATTACCTATCGCCAAGCCGAAACCTACAGTACATAAAGGTGGCATTAAGGCCGTTGCAATCGCAACACCAAAAATAACACTTGCGATAGTTCCCTTTTTTGCGCGTGCAATAACCAATGCCAATCCACCAAAAAACGCAATTAAAACGTCCCTAATATCAGGTGCTGTTCTCGCTAATAATTCAGAAGATTCATCTCTTAATGGAAAAAAACGATAAAACAAGTAGGCAGTAATTACACTTAACACAACCATTACCGCAAAATTCTTTAAAGACCTTTTTAAGGTGTCTATATCATTAATTGCAACTGACAAACCTATTCCCAAAATAGGACCCATTAAAGGGGAAATCAACATCGCTCCAATTACTACCGCAGTTGAATTTGCGTTAAGACCTATAGAGGCTATAAAAATAGAACATATTAAAATCCAAGATGTGTGTCCTTTAAACGGTATATCGGCTATTATCGCTTCTTTCGTTGCCTGTTGGTCTGTATTCGTACGAATATCCAACAACTCAGAAAGAAACTTTTTTACACTACCTAAAAGGCCTTGAAAGTCTTTTTTTATTTCCTCACTACCATTCCCCTCATTACTAGTTGGGGTAATATTTTCTTGATCCAAATTTTTATCCATACTTATTTATGCAAATTCATCACCAAAAGCTTCTTTCACCTTAGTAAGCACTTGCTTAATGTCTTGCTCTTTTGCTTTTGGATAAATTAATAGCACCTCATCTTTATCTACAATAATATAGTCATTTAAGCCATCAACCACAACTACCTTACCCGCCTTTGACCTAATCATATTACCACTTGCATCCTGTGTTAAGACTTTTGCATTTACAATAGCATTATCATTTTCATCTTTGTCAAGTTTGTCATATAAAGAGCCCCAGGTACCTAAATCGTTCCATTCAAAAGTAGCTTCTAACACAAAGATTGAACTTGAATTTTCTAAAATAGCATAATCAATAGAAATATTTTCAGCTTTAGGATAGTTCTCAGATATAAATTTTCTCTCGTCATCAGTATTGAAGCAAACTAGTCCATCCCTAAATAATTTGTATTGCTTTGGCTGATATTTCTGAAAAGCATTTACAATTGTTTTAGCACTCCACATAAAAATGCCTGCATTCCAAAGAAAATTACCTTGGGAAAGAAAATCTTTTGCAGTTTCATAATCAGGCTTTTCTCTAAACTGATTTACTTTTTTAATTTGTGCAGTATCTGCTTTATTATATTCTATATAGCCAAAACCTGTATTTGGAAAAGATGGCTTTATACCTAAGGTGCATAATACATCTTCAGTTTCACATTTTTTAAAACAAACGGTAACATCTTTTGCGAAAGCTTCTTCATCTTCGATCCAGTGATCACTAGGTGCTACTATCATTACTGCATCTTCATTCATTTTCTGAATTTTCATTGCAGCATATAATATACAAGGTGCCGTATTTCTCATTGCAGGCTCAAGAACTACTTGCTCCTGTTTCACCATAGGTAATTGCTCTAAGACCAAATCATTATAGCGTTCATTTGTAAGAATTAAAATATTCTCGGCAGGTATAAACTTATTTAATCTTTGAAAAGTTTTCTGTAGGAGCGTGCTACCCGTACCTAACATATCATGAAATTGCTTCGGATTTTCACTTGTACTTATTGGCCAAAATCTAGATCCTACTCCACCAGCCATTAAAACAGCATAATAATTTTTGTTCATGTCAGCTTTTTATTAATTCTACTTCGGCGTTTGGTTGAAAAAGAAACATCCTGCCAGTAGATATTTCTGCACACTCATAACGCTTAGTTCGCTTGTTACCTTTTTTAAAAAGTTTACCATTATAAATACGAAAAACGCTACCTATCGGTAATTCGTAAACGTAAGTTTTTTCTGATTGTTGTTCGTCATATTGTCTTAAAGCAATCGATAAGTGTGCATCGGTACTGCTACTTGCCTTTGGGTTTTTGAAATGTCTTGCCAATAATGGAAGTAGTTGAGAAGGAAAAACTTCTGGCCGAATAAAAGGTAGCATTAAATATTGGAATGTTCTTTTCCACTCCAATCCGTGTGGCTTAATATTCCGCCCATACTTTTCAAAAGCTACTAAATGTGCAATTTCGTGTATTAGCGTTATTAAAAATCTATATTTATTGAGTGATGCATTTACCGTAATTTGATGATTACCATCTTTTCTTCTTTTATAATCTCCATGCCGGGTTACTCGTTCATTAACTATTTTCAAATGAACATGACTGTCCTTAATAAGTTCAAAACAAGGTATGACTGCGGTTTCAGGAAGATATTTCGCTAAAGTTTGTTGCATTCTAAGGAGTACTACTACTGACTTGTAAAATTTTACCGTTATATAATTTTTGACCATTCAGGGCGAAATTCATGACATATTCCGCCATTTCGATTGCTGATACTGGAGCTTTATACCCTGGAAATGCTTCTTCAAGCATTTCAGTCTGTACCGCTCCCAATGCCAAGGCATTAAAAGATGGTCCGGTCTCTTTAAATTCTTCAGCCAGTAATTCGGTTAAAGTTAATACCGCTCCTTTACTTGAACTATATGCTGATAACCCCGGAAACTTTGCACTGCCCTGTATACCACCCATTGAACTAATCGTAAGTACATGACCATCATTAGCCATGAACGGAACAACCAATTTAGTCATGGCAGCAGCCCCAAAAACATTCACTTCATAAACTGATTTGAATTCTTCTTCTGTAGTTTCCAAAAATGGCTTGTTTAACAATCTACCTGCATTATTTATTAATGCTCTAACTTTTCCGTTATCTTTTAAATAGTTTGCCAATTTTTCACGATCAGGAACTGAAGATACATCGAAAGAAAATGTTTGAATATTTTTATGATTAAGCTTTTTTATTGGTTCTTCATTTCTAGACAACGCTAAAACTCTATAACCTACATCTGCCAATAATTTACTTAGTTCAAAACCGATTCCTCTACTGGTGCCTGTAACAATAATGTATTCCATTAATTATACTTTACTTCTTTAATAGGTGAATTTATAATACCTGCAAGCATTGGTATAGTTTCATTAATAATTGTTGCCATATATATATAGTCCATTAATGAAGCTTCATCTCCTACTTTATGGTATTCCCCAAAATTAGTAAAATCAAAAGAGCTATATGTTTGTGATGGAACATTAAATGCATCGTGAAAAGGAGCATTATCTGAACGTCTAAAAAGATTAAATTCCTTTGCTTTCGGTAAAAATCCTACAAGATTTTTATGTGCGTACCTATTACTCACCTCTGCCAAATTCGACAATTCATAACCGGTTAAGTAAAGACTATGATCCTTTTCGACCATTGGCACGCCAACCATTTCGAAATTAAGCATGGTATACAAATCAATATTCTTATCTTTTAATTTATCGGCCAAATGCTTAGAACCTAGCAATCCTTTTTCTTCAGCAGAGAAAAGAGCAAAAATAATACTACGTTTATTCCCTTCTAGTTCACCAAAATATTTAGCAAATTCTAGAACTGTAGTTGTCCCTGAAGCATTGTCATTTGCCCCGTTTGCAATACTATCAGCAACTTGTCCGCTCATTAAACCAATATGATCATAATGGGCACCTATTATTACAAACTCGTTTTTAAGCAAAGGGTCTTTTCCAGGCAAATAACCTACTACATTATAAGCAACACCTTCATTGTAATTATCTAGGGTATCTCTATATGACTCGAAATATGGTTTAATGTTATTTTCTTCAAAAACATTCTGTATAAAATCGGCTGCCTTCGCTATCCCTTCACTACCGGTATCTCTTCCCTGTAATTCATCTGATGTTAAAAATGTCATCATTGATTCAATATCCTCTGGAACACTGAATTCCTTGATTTTTGATTTTAAATCCGCTACCTCACCACTATTCTCATTTTCGGTTGTATTTACTGATGCTTCTCCCTTACCTCCTATCGGATTGGTAGGATTCAAAACTGTTGATTGGTCTATTTTGGCCCCTACACAACTTAAAACCAAAAAGCCGAGCGTAATAATAATTACATATTTCATAGTAGTATCAAATTTAAAATCTAAAGATAAAAAAAGCATCCCGTTGAAAGGATGCTTTAGTTATTCTATTTATAAAATCGGTTTTCTATGCTAACATAGTAACCGGGTTTTCTACAAAATAACGTAATGTCTGAAGGAATTGGGCTCCTACAGCACCATCGACCGTTCTATGGTCACAGGCCAAGGTTAATTTCATGGTATTACCAACTACGATTTCACCATTCTTAACAACAGGTTTTTCTACTATTGCACCTACCGAAAGTATAGCCGAATTTGGCTGATTTATTATACTTGTAAATTCCAGTATACCGAACATACCTAAGTTTGATACGGTAAATGTACTACCTTCCATTTCTGAAGGTGATATTTTCTTGTTACGAGCTTTTCCCGCTAAATCTTTTACTGCGCTTCCAATTTGCGTTAATCCCAACAAATCTGCATGTTTTACCACTGGCACTACTAAGCCTTCATCTACCGCTACTGCTACACCCATATGAATATGCTGATGATACTTAGTTGTATCGCCATTCCACGAAGTATTTACTTGCGGATGCTTCCTAAGTGCCATTGCACATGCTTTTAACACCATATCATTAAACGATACTTTGGTGTCAGGTAAGCTATTTATTTGGGCACGAGATTCTTTCGCATTGTCCATATCTACCTCAATGGTAAGATAAAAATGTGGTGCATTAAATTTAGAATTACCAAGCGCTTTTGCTATTGCCTTACGCATGTTAGAATTCTTAACTTCTTCAGTTCCTTCTTCACCTGAGGGTAAAGCCATAGATACCGGTTGTGAAGCTACGCTACTATCAGCCTTAACTACAGAACTAACAGATGATTCCGCAGTGCTGCTAGGTGTATAATTTTCAATATCTTTTTTGGTAATTCTGCCATTATCTCCTGAACCTGAAACTTTAGCTAAATTAATACCTTTATCTTCTGCTATTTTCTTAGCCAAAGGTGAAGCAAAAATTCTTTCACCATCAGATACCGTTTTTGAAACCTCTTTCTTCTCAGAAGACTTTTCCGATTTCTTTTCAACTTTTTTATTTTCTGATGTAGATGACTTTTTACTACCGCCAGATTTATTACTTAACACAGCATCAACATCGGTACCATCTGGACCAATAACTGCCAAAACTGTATCTACGGGAGAAGACTCACCTTCCTGAATACCAATATATAATAACTTCCCAGAATAAAAAGACTCAAATTCCATTGTAGCCTTATCTGTCTCAATCTCAGCCAAAATATCTCCTTCTTCTACATCATCACCGACCTTCTTTAACCAACTTGCCACAGTACCTTCTTCCATAGTATCGCTTAATCGTGGCATTTTGATGATTTCAACCCCTTCAGGAATTTCAGCTCCGCTTTCAACTTCTGCTGCAGACTCTTCCGCAACATCTTCAACTTGTGAAGATTTATCTTCTGAAGCCTTTGCATTGCCACCACTTATTAAACTTGAAATATCTTCACCCTCTTCACCGATAATAGCCAATAGAGTATCTACCGGAGCAGCATCACCTTCTTGTACACCTATGTATAATAAGGTACCCTCATTAAATGATTCAAACTCCATCGTCGCCTTATCAGTTTCGATTTCGGCTAACATTTCACCTTCTTCAACTTTATCTCCAACGCTTTTTAACCATTTAGCTACCGTACCTTCTTCCATGGTATCGCTTAAACGGGGCATATTTACTACTATAGCCATCTACTTAAAATTTATGTTGAACAAATGGAAAATCCTCTTGTTCGTAAACCATATCATACAATTGGTTCACTGGTGGATAATCTGATTCTTCTGCAAACTTCTCACATTCTTTAACCATTTCTTTGACATTTTTGTCAATTTCCTTGATTTCAGCATCAGTTGCGTATTTGTTTTCTTTTATAATTTCCAAAACCTGAGTTATTGGATCAATCTTTTTGTATTCTTCAACTTCATCCTTTGTTCTATAATGCTGTGCATCAGACATAGAATGACCCCTATATCTATACGTCTTCATTTCTAGAAAAGTTGGTCCGCCGCCACTTCTAGCTCTATCAATTGCCTTGCTCATTTCTTGCGCAACTGTAACAGGGTTCATACCATCAACAGGTCCACATGGCATTTCATAACCTAAGCCTAGTTTCCAAATTTCAGTTGAAAATGAAGTACGTGCTACAGAAGTTCCCATTGCATAACCATTATTCTCGCAAATGAATACAACAGGTAGTTGCCATAACATGGCTAAATTGAATGTTTCATGCAAAGCACCTTGTCTAACGGCACCGTCACCCATATAACATAGAGTAACAGCTTCTCTCCCATGATACTTATCACCAAATGCCATACCGGCACCTAATGGTATTTGACCACCAACAATACCGTGCCCACCATGAAACCTATACTCTTTAGAAAAAATATGCATTGACCCTCCCATTCCTTTAGAAGTACCTGTTACCTTACCAAAAAGCTCAGCCATTACTCTTTTAGGGTCTACCCCCATTCCTATTGGCTGAACGTGATTTCTATAAGCTGTTATCATACGATCTTTAGTAAGATCCATTGCATGTAGGGCTCCTGCAAGAACTGCTTCTTGACCATTATACAAATGAAGAAATCCTCTTACCTTTTGCTGAATATAAACAGCAGCCAATTTGTCCTCAAATTTTCTCCAAAATAGCATGTCGGCATACCATTTTAAATACGTTTCCTTGGTGATTTTTTTCATCAATTTTAACTAAAGGTTTTAATTCTTTATAGATTCCAAAGGTTTGATTCACCTAGGTATCGCAGAAGAACAAAAATACACATATAAATGAATCGATAAAAATAATAGAAGCAAATCAATCAAGAAATTATATGCTTAACAAATAAACCCTATAAAGTGTTTATTCTCAACCTTTCACTTAATAAATATCAATTTAAATAACTACTATTAAAACCCAACGGAAGCAAATCTGCCAAAGAATTACATTCTATAACATTACCTGTCTCACCCATTAACAGTATCCTTATCGGCTCTTTTTGCCTAAATTCATATTCTGAAATTGATTGCCTACAATTACCACAAGGCGCAGCTGGTACATTAACCTCGTGATTTAATGATGAAGCAGAAATTGCAATCGCCTTTATTTTCATTCCCGGATATTTAGACCCAGCATAAAAAACAGCAACCCTTTCAGCACAGAGCCCAGAGGGATATGATGCATTTTCCTGATTATTTCCCTCAACTATCTCTCCATTATCCAACAATACAGAAGCGCCTACATAAAAATCAGAATATGGAGCATAAGCCTTTTTTCTTGCACTCACCGCTGCATTCATCAATGCTCTATCTTCTTTATGTAATTCTTCTAGGTTATTATATATAGTAATATCAAAGCTTATACTTTTTTGAATAGCCATATGCATCTTTTAAATGTTAAACTACAAATTTATTATTGAGTTGGATTTGAAAAATACGCCTATAATATTAAGGCATAAAAAAACCTGCGATGATGCAGGTTTTTTTTATAATTATATTTTTAAAACTTTAATCATTATAAAACTCTTCTCCTAAATTAAAGGTTAGAGAAAATCTTAACGTATTCTCTAATGGATTTCTAACTTGAGATGTTGAAAATAAATAAGATAAATCTATTTGTGCAGCCTTAAATTTAAAACCAGCACCTAATGTAAAGAACTTTCTAGAACCTTTTTCCTCACTTTCATTAAAATAACCTGTTCTAAGCATGAATGCATCTTGATATGTGTATTCTGCACCCAATGCCCATGTAAATTCCTTTAATTCTTCACTAAAACCATCTGGTGCATCGGTAAAAGAGTTAAAAACACCACTGAATCCACTTTCATTTTGATAAATGTCATTATCGGCTGAATCAACATCCCCATCGTTATCAAAATCTTGAGGTGTCGGCACAAGTAGTTTATTGAATTCTGTTGTTAGGCCTATTACATTATCTTGATCTAAAATAAAATCAAAACCACCTCCAAAACTCAAATTACTAGGCAAGAAGTTCTCTTGTCCACCAGCATCGTACTGAATTTTACCGCCAATATTAGAAAGATTAAAACCTCCCCTCCATCGACCATCAAAATTATTGTAAGCTATCTCATCAGACCTATAATAACCCGCAACATCAACAGCGAAAGTACTTGCAGCTTTAGAATCTTCAGATCCATTTTGAGGTAATTTTAGATTTGACCTTATATACCTACCACCTACTGCCATTGAAAACGTAGGACTTAATTTAAGTGAATATGACCCATCTAAGGCCATCTCATTCGGCTTAGCTATGGTACCGGGGTCATTTGCAAATTGTCTTAATTCAATTTCACCTAAAGTAAAATATCTAAGACTCAATGCAAAAGCACTCTGTTCGTCTAGTTTATTATAGAAACTGGCATTTAACAATGATATATCTGTTATAATACTTTCTAAATAAGGGGTGTAACTGACACCAATACCCATTTTACGTTCGGCAAATGCAAATTTAGCAGGGTTCCATTGCTGAGAAAAAGCATCTGTAGATGTTGCAACACCCATATCACCCATACCAGCAGACCTCGCATCTGCAGCAATCGTTAAAAATGGCACAGCCGTTGTAATTACACGTTGATTATCTTGAGCGACAACCCTCCCAATTACAAGTACAAAGAAAATTATTGAAATTTTTCTCATTATAGAATAGTTCTTTAAATTTTTAAAGGTGAAATATAGTGTTTACCTTATATCAACTTTAATATTTTACATGTAAACGTCCTTTTTCCCGTTATCTTGCATTAGTAATAGGTTTTTTTATAAAAAAATTAACTTATCAACAAGCCAATCCCTTCTCAGACATTTATTCGTTCAAAAACCAAAGTTAAAATTTTCAACTTAAAAGAAATCTATAAAACCATACTATTTAATTGTTTTAACCGTTAACCTATTTAAGCGGACCTAAATTTATTGCTGGTTCGATTCGAGATGATTAAAATTATTTTGAATTGTAAAATAATCTTACAAAAACACCGTTCTATTGAGCGAAAGTGACAAACAAATTAAAAGAAAACATAGTATCATATTATTATAGCGGCCAAACAACTATAGTATATGAAAATTGAACTCAAGTCCTAATTATGAAAAAACATTTAATAAAAGTTGTACTCTCATGCACTGTTATAGTAGGAGGTTTCACAGTAAATAGCTGTTCTAAATCTTCATCTTCAAAAAACACGTCTAGAGCTACAGGTTGGAAAATAAATGCCAAGGAAGGTGGTTTTCAATACAATACTGACTTTAAAGAGCAAGAGACCGCTCCAGGATTGGTATTTGTTGAAGGTGGTACGTTTACCAAAGGTAAGGTACAAGATGATGTTATGCATGATTGGAACAACACACCTACATCTCAACATGTTCAATCTTTTTATATGGACGAGACTGAGGTTACCAACGTAATGTATTTAGAATACTTAGATTATCTTAAAAGTGTTTATCCTCCAGAAAACCCGAAGTATACAAATATTTATGTAGGTGCATTACCAGATACGTTGGTTTGGAGAAATAGATTAGGTTTCAATGAAACTATGACGAATAATTACCTAAGACACCCAGCATATGCAGAATACCCTGTAGTAGGTGTAAACTGGATTCAAGCTACTCAGTTCGCTAAATGGAGAACGGACCGTGTAAATGAAGTAATGTTAGAAAGAGAAGGATATTTATCAGAAGATGCAAAATATCAAGCAGCTACTGGTGAAGTGCAAGGTACTTTTAGTACAGAAGCTTACTTAAATAGACCAGAATCTGTTTATAACGGACAAATTGATTCACTTCAAGGGAAAATGAAAAAAGACAGTACATCTGTTTTTGCTAAGAGAAGTAGCGGTATTATTATGCCGGAATACAGACTTCCTACTGAAACTGAATGGGAGTATGCTGCTCAGGCTCAAGTAGGCCAAAGAGAGTACAATAACTACCGCGGTAGAAAAAAATATCCATGGGAAGGTGATTACACCAGAAGCGGACAACGTGTAGGTAGAGGTGATCAATTGGCTAATTTCAAACAAGCCAAAGGAGATTACGGTGGTATTGCAGGTTGGTCTGATGATGGTGCTGATATAACAGCTGAAGTAATGTCTTATAAGCCAAATGATTTAGGCCTTTATGATATGGCTGGTAACGTTGCTGAATGGACGGCTGATGTTTATCGCGCAATAGTTGATGATGAAGTAAGTGATTTCAATTATTACAGAGGTAACATTTATATGAAAAGTGCCATTGGTGATGATGGAAAAGTTAAAATTCTTAGAGATTCTATAGTTTTTGACACCCTACCGAATGGAAAAGTTGTTGCCGTAAACTTACCAGGGGAAATAAAAATGGTTCCTGTTGATGAAGAAGAAACTTATTTAAGGACAAATTTCTCATCAAGTGACAATAGAGGTTATAGAGATGGTGATGCAGGTTCTTCTAGATTCTATGACAAATTCAGTGATGATGAGGAAGTAGATCCAAGCGATAAGATGTACAATTCTCCTAAGCATTCAGTTGAAAGAGATTCTTTAGGAAACCTTATTAAAGGATACGATGTTTCAAACAACAGAACAACGCTAATTAATGACGAAGTTAGAGTTTACAAGGGTGGTTCTTGGAGAGATAGAGCTTACTGGTTAGATCCAGCACAAAGAAGATATTTACCACAGTATATGGCTACAGATTACATAGGCTTTAGATGCGCAATGTCTAGAGTTGGTTCAAAATCTAAAACCAAAAACAAAACTGTTAGAGGAAAAAAAGCTAAATAATTTTTCTACATACGAATTTAAAAAAGCCCTTTTCTTAAAGGGCTTTTTTTTATCTTCGAATTCATGAACGTTCAAGACTTACATTCAATTTTTTTAGAATTTCCATCTGTTAATACCGATACTAGAAAAATTAAGAAAAACGATATTTTCTTTGCATTAAAAGGTGACAATTTTAATGGAAATACTTATGCTCACCAAGCCATTAACAATGGTGCTTGCTATGTTATTATCGACCAGGAAGAATACTACATTAACGACAAAACTATTCTTGTCGATGACACCTTAGTCATGCTACAAAAACTAGCAAATTACCATCGAAATTTTTGTGATGCAAAGGTGATAAGCCTAACCGGAAGCAATGGCAAGACCACCACAAAGGAATTGATACACACGGTACTTGCAAGAAAACACAAAACCATTGCCACGGTTGGCAATCTAAACAACCACATTGGAGTTCCTTTAACCCTTTTGTCAATACTACCCGATACCGAAATCGCCATCGTTGAAATGGGTGCAAATCATTTAAAAGAAATAGAATTTCTTTGTGAAATTGCAGAGCCCGATTTCGGCTATATCACCAATTTTGGAAAAGCGCATTTAGAAGGTTTTGGCGGCATTGAGGGAGTTATAAGTGGAAAGAGCGAATTATATGAATATCTCATAAAAAACAAGAAGTCCATTTTCCTAAATGCAGATGATTCAATTCAGTTAGACATACTGAAAAACTATACCAATAAATATGGTTTTAGCTCAGTCAACCCAAAATATTATAAAATTGAACTTGAAGAAGCCCAACCCTTTGTTATGATTAAAGTTGAAGACTCCATCATAAAATCTAATCTAATCGGCGCATATAATTTTCATAATTGTTGCGCAGCGATTATTATTGGTAAATTTTTCAACGTCGAATTAACAGAAATTAAAATTGCACTAGAAAAGTATACACCTGAGAACAATAGGTCGCAAATCATCAAAATAAATGGGCAATATATCATTTTAGACGCTTACAATGCCAACCCCTCAAGTATGAAGGTTGCTATTGAGAACTTTAATACGCTAGAAAACTCTAATAAAGTTTTAATTTTAGGGGATATGTTCGAATTGGGCAATTCAGCCAAAGTGGAACATCAGGAAATAGTTGAATTGACCAAAACAATGAAATTTGACCAAATTTTTTTTGTTGGCGAAAATTTTTATAAAACTAAAAGCGATTCTATTAAATTTAGAAGTTTTGATGACCTCAAATCTTTTCTTAAAAAAAACAACTTACCATTGAACTCCTCGATACTAATAAAAGGATCAAGAGGAATGGCCCTTGAAAGAGCTTTAGAATATATATAAGCCCATGCACACCTTCCATTTGTGGGATATACTGGATTCGAACCGGTGACCTCTGCCCTGTCAAGGCAGCGCTCTAAACCAACTGAGCTAATATCCCATAAAATCTAAGATAAGATAAAGATGCTTCCTATCTATAACCTAAACATCTTAAAATTAAAAAAGGCTCCCATTTTCATGGAAGCCTTTTAACCTGTGGGCCCTACTGGATTCGAACCAGTGACCCCCTGCTTGTAAGGCAGGTGCTCTGAACCAACTGAGCTAAGAGCCCCAAAAGGAGTGCAAATATATAATAGTTTTACATTCCGCAAAAGAAAAATCAATAAAAAATCAAAGAACTTCTGCTACCACAAAATTACTTCCACCAACATAAATGAAATCGTTTTTAGAAGCTTGTTTTTTTGCCGCTTTAAAAGCCTTATTAACAGACTTATAAGTTTTTCCATTCAAGTTAAACCGAACACAACGATCTGATAAAATTTTTTCATCAAGACCTCTAGAAATATTAGGTTTGCAAAAATAATAAGTAGCATTTGATGGAAATAAAGGTAAAATTGCACTAACATCTTTATCCTTAACAAAACCTATTACCACATGAAGCTTTTCATATTCTTGCTCTTGTAATTGATTCAAGACAATTGCTAAACCTTCTTTATTATGAGCAGTATCGCAAATTATAGTTGGATTAGTGCCAATTTGCTGCCAACGACCCATTAAATGGGTGTTTTCAACCACCTTTTCTAATCCTTTAATAATATGTTGCTCATCAATTTTGAAACTTACTAGTTCACTTAAAGTAGCCAAAACCCCTTTAATGTTTTTTTGCTGATAAGACCCAAGCAATCCAATTTTGTATGTAGAAAATGTTTTCTCTTCTGCAAAAACGATTTTAGCATTCAATATGTTAGCGGTCTCCTTAAAAACAGGTGCTGTTTCCTTATTAAATTCACTAATTACTACGGGAATATCCCTCTTAATAATACCAGCTTTTTCATAAGCTATCTTCGTAAGTGTATCCCCTAACATATCGGTATGATCAAACCCTATATTCGTAATTAAGCTTACTTCTGGTGTAATTATATTTGTAGAATCTAATCTACCGCCTAAGCCTACCTCTATGACCGCTATATCAACATTTTCATTTGCAAAATATGAAAAAGCCATACCGACGGTCATTTCAAAAAAGGATAATTTATTACTTTCGAAGAAGAATTGATTATCATCAATAAAATCTACCACCCATTTTTTACCAACTTTTTTTCCATTGACCCGAATGCGTTCTCTAAAATCTTTTAAATGCGGTGAAGTATATAGACCGACCTTATAACCTGCCTCTTGTAATACAGATGCTAACATATGACTACTAGAACCTTTTCCATTGGTTCCTGCCACATGAATGGTCTTGATTTTTTTGTGTGGGTTATTTAAATGAGCAGCGAGCGAATTGATGCCATCCATCTTTGAATTAAAAGCAACCTTTCCTTTATTTTGATACATTGGAAGTTGCGAAAACATCCAATCTAGCGTTTGTTTATAAGTCACTCTCCTAGTTTGAAGTTTACAACGACAAATCCAACTTGTTGACTTGGCGCATTACTATCTAAATTCCATTTATGCATAAAAGCAGTCTTCTTAGCAGGCTCCAATAAACATGGATGACTGTTTGTAGTACCTTTAACGCCTGCCTCTGCACTAATAACCTTACCGTTTCTATCTACAACAATCTTAACCACTACAACACCAGACTCGTTACACTCTTGTTGTACCTTCCCTTTATTCACCAATGAACGACCATTAAGTCCATATCCTCCAGTGCCGCTACCGCCACCAGGCGCTCCATAAGAGCTATTTGCATATGGATCTCCATCTGGTTGACCTTTATCACCGGCTTTATTATCATCACCTTCACTACCAGTAGCCGTTCCATCTGATTTATTTAGACCGCCCATCATTTCATCTAAGCGCTTCTTTTTTGCCTCTTGCTCTTGCCTTGCTTTATCTTCTGCATCTTTCTTTTGTTGAGCAATTCTTGCAGCTTCTTCTTTTTTCTTGTTTACTGATTCTTCGGCTTTTCTTTTTGCATCTGCAGCAGCTTCATCGGCTTTTCGCTTAACATCCTTAGCTTGCTTAATTTTAATGGCCTCTTCACTTTCCTTTGTTAAAAGTTTTTCAGCTGGTGCTTCTTTCTCTACCGCTGCTTCCTCAATCTCTTCTGTCTCTTCTATTGCTTCAGCAACTTCTTGTTTTGTTGGTTCTACTGGCGGAGTATCTAAAGGTTCTGATTGAATTTTTTCTTTTGGCTGCACTTGTCCGCTACCAAAATCCATAGTTCCGAAGTTTACAGAAATTCCGTTTTCTTCAGGCGGGTCCATATATGTTAAACCTATATAAAATAAGACCAATAAAAGAGCACTTAGCAACAGGGTTGTAAGTGTTAATGAATTTTTTTTATGTTTTGTATCTAAAAATGCCATTTAATTGGGCCGTACTGCCAAAATAACTTTGTAATTATTTTTATTTGCGATATTCATAACATTAACAGCTTCTTTAATAGCCACACTTTCTTCCGCTCTTAGAATAATGGTTGGATTATCTTGACCTACTAAAGCTTTCTTTAGTTCAATTTCGATATACTCTCCATTTATTCTTTGATCATTAACAAAGTATTGAAGATTCTTATCAATACTTACCGATACATTTTGAGTATTGGTAGACTTACCCTTTGCTTTTGGCAGCAATAAGTCTAAAGCATTTGGTGAGTTGGCCGTTAGCATGAAAAATACTAATAACAAGAATACAATATCTGTCATTGAAGACATGCTAAA
>RCMY010001047.1_pt1 | contig 26373 bp, 9 predicted proteins | sample 2041341 | NCBI WGS metagenome assembly RCMY01 (sample SAMN09708234, study PRJNA481090) | Marine sediment metagenome, whole genome shotgun sequencing project.
GTGTTCTGATTGACTTTTCATTTTCCATTACTACTTCAGAAATAGGTAAGTCTAAATTTTTACAATAGCCCAATAACTCCGTACCCAAACGAATGGGATAAGGAAATGTGTTCAAAAATATCTGTTTATTTTTTATAGAATTTCTACGTTCTTCCTTGACTACAAATCCACCACCAATAGAGTAGAAGGTAGAGCGATTCTTTTTACCGTCAATAATAGCAGTAAAAATCATTCCGTTAGCATGATAAGGTAGGAACTTTCTATTAAAAACTATATCTGTTTCAGCATTAAATGATAAAATGACTTCATTGTCAAAAGCCAACGTTTTATTTATTTTAATGGCTGCAATAATGGTTTCAATACTATTGGTGGGTATTGTTTCTGGATCGGCACCACTTAACCCAAGTAACACAGCATAATCAGTAGCATGACCTTTTCCAGTTAAAGATAAAGAGCCATATAAATCTACCGTAATCTTTTCAACCTTATCAAATTTATTGGCGGTTTTTAATTCTTTAATCCACCGCTCTGCAGCACGCCAAGGTCCTAAAGTATGCGAACTTGAAGGCCCGACACCAATTTTTAACATATCAAAAACTGAAATACACTCCATAATTTATAAGTATTGCTAAGAACATTCAAAAATAGGGAAAAGTTATCAGTAAAGCGGTAAAAAAGGAATTAGGGAGGTAACGAATAAATAACGAATTTCAAGCACCAAATCCCAAATAAATCTCAATTTTCAAAAATCAAAAATTTAAATAGACTCTATATTTGTAAATTATTATTTTAGGGCTTATTTAGCAATATAATTATCTCTTTTAGAGCATATTTGTGATTTGTTTTGTTTGGAATTTCATCCTTATGTTTAATAAAAACAAACTATGTTTTATCAATTATTAACATAATTAATTCCTAAATAATAAATTATCCCTCAATCTTCGCTACCACTACAACGATATAGAAAGGCATTTTATCGTGTTATTTTACTACAATTTAAACTTAAGATGTTAAAATTTTTGGCATAGGAATCTGTGAATTTAAATAGGCCTAAATTATTGATACTTTAATGATTACGGCTGTTTAAAGAGAATATATTAAATACATTTTCAACAAATAAAATTAAAGGTCTCGTAAAATATCGTATTTGAATTATTACTATATGCGTTAAAATTGCTATTATTATACCGGATTTTGATTTTTTTAACATTTTACAGCTTTATAAAATGATTAGAAAGGTCAGAATCTTACAAATAAATTTAAACTAACAAACAACAACGATTATGAGTCAAAAACGTGATTACAAGTCGATCAAATCCAAAAAAAGGTCTTCCTTTTTTAAATCGGGGATTTTATCGATGCTTGTTTGCTTAGGAGCCCAACTGGCCCAAGCAAATGAAATGACTGGCACTTCAAATGAAGAAAAGGTTAAAACTGTACAATCAACAGTTACAGGTACTGTAACAGATGATTTAGGAACACCTCTACCAGGAACAAACGTGGTAGAAAAGGGTACTACTAACGGTACACAAACAGATTTTGATGGTAACTATACCTTAAATGTAGAGCCAGGTGCTACATTAGTATTTAGTTATTTAGGATTTCAAAGAAAAGAAGTTGCTGTCAATGGTCAATCAGTAATTAATACTTCTTTAGCCGAAGATGCTGCTGCTTTAGATGAGGTGGTAGTAACAGGTTACCAAGTACAGACTAAACGTGAAACAACTGCTGCGGTTTCTATTGTTGCTGCAGAAGATTTAGCTGCGGTACCTTCAGGTAACATTGAACAACAATTACAAGGTAGAGTTGCAGGTGTTACTGTTTTGACTAACGGACAACCAGGAACTACTAGTCAAATTAGGGTACGTGGTTTCAACTCTTTTGGAAACAACGCTCCTTTATATGTTGTAGATGGGGTTCCAACAAGAAATGTTGATTTCATTAACCCAGACGATGTTGAAACAGCTGTAGTTCTTAAAGATGCTGCTGCTGCGTCCATTTATGGTGCAAGAGCTGCAAACGGGGTTATAGTATACGTTACAAAACAAGGTTCTAGGGCAAAAAGAAAAACTAACATGACCTTAAACATTAATAGTGGTGTTGTAGATCCAAATGTTGCTGGTTCACCAGAACAACTTAACCCATTAGACATGGCTAGGTATACTCATATAGGGTACGAGAATAATGCAGCTGCCAATGGAACTGCCGTACAATATACACACCCACAATATGGTTCTAACGCAACACCAACTATACCTGACTATTTACATGCAAATGGACAAAATGGAGTTAGTGCCGGTGATGTTGACTTGGCGGCTGTAAGAGCAGCCTATGAAGCTGATCCTGGGAATACATTCTTAATAAAACCTAACTTAGCTGGAACAAATTGGTACAAAGAAATTACTAGAATTGCACCACAGAGTAGAGTTTCTTTAGGTTTTGATGGTGGTAATGAAAATGGCCGTTTTTACATGGGCGTTTCTGCACAAAACCAAGATGGTATTGTACTTGGACAAGAATTTTCAAGATATGCTGCACGTTTCAACTCTGAATGGGATATTAATCCATGGCTTTCTATTGGTGAAAATTTTCAAGTTACCTATAGATCTGCAATTGGTATTGCCGGTGGTGGTGGTGGTGTAGAATCTGCAGATGATGAATCTGAAGTTTTATCTGCTTTTAGAATGCCTACTATTATTCCTGTTTATGATGAATTTGGTAGCTATGCAAGTACTAAAGCTGCTGGTTTCAACAACCCAAGAAACCCAGTTAGAAGATTAAAACTTAACGGTGGAGATGACAAATCTTATAACATTGGTGGTTTCGGTAATATGTATGCGTTAGTAAAACCATTTGAAGGGATGACATTACGTTCTAGCATTGGTGGTAGCTACGGAAATTATTATTATGTAGATTATAACTACAAATATTTAGGAGATTCTGAGCCAGAAGCAAGTAACTCGTTTAGTGAAGGAAGTGGTTATGGTTTTTCATGGACATTTACCAATACATTTAGTTATGAAAAATTATTTGGTGAACATAAGATAACTGCCTTCGGTGGTATAGAAGCATTGAATACTGGAAGTGGAAGAAATATTTCCGGTAATGGTATTAATCCATTTTCTACCGATTTAGATTTCCAGAGCTTATCAGTGGTACAAAGTCCTAATGTTAACAGTAATCAATTTAAAGGATCTACGTACTTCTCTACCTTCGGTAAATTAGATTATAATTTTAATGAAAAGTATTATATAACAGGTGTACTTCGTCGTGATGGGTCTTCTCGTTTTGGTGAAAATAAGAGATACGGAACATTCCCTGCCGTTTCTGCAGCTTGGAGAGTTATTGATGAACCATTCATGCAAAACCAAGATGTTATTACCGATTTAAAGATTAGAGGTGGTTGGGGTGAAATGGGAAGTGATTCTAACGTAGCGCCAAACAACCAATATTCATTATTTGCTTCTGATCGTGGTAACACTTTTTATCCTATAGATGGTCAAAATAGTGGTGCAAATGAAGGCTTTGCAGCTAGTAGAATTGGTAACCCAAATGCACAATGGGAAACTTCTGAAACAACAAACATAGGTTTCGATCTTTCTTTATTCAATGACAAACTAGAATTTATTCTAGATTGGTGGAAAAAAGATACTAGAGATCTTTTATACCAAGTACCGTTACCTGGTGTTTCAGGTAACTATGCTGCTGCTCCGTCTGTTAACATTGGTGGTATGAGTAATAAAGGTGTTGATTTTCAAATTATTGGAAGAGGTAACTTTACCGAAGACCTTTCTTTTGAAGTAAATAGCACAAGTTCTTTCCTTAAAAATGAAATTACTGCCTTGGCACCAGGTATTGATGCCTTTGGAGACAACATCGCTTTTAGGGGTATTGCACCAATTCGTAACTCGGTAGGGGAATCTATTTCTACCTTCTTCGGCTATAATGTTATAGGATATTTTAATAGCCTTGATGAAGTTGCTAACTCTCCTGCACAAGATGGGAAAGGATTAGGCCGTTTCAGATATGAGGATATTAATGGCGATGGTGAAATTACACCAGATGACAGAACTGTTATTGGTAGTGCTGTTCCTGATTTTACAGGTGGTTTAGATTTAATTTTACGTTATAAAAACTTAGAATTCCAAACCTTTTGGTATGGTTCTGTAGGTAACGAAATTTTTAATCAATCTAAATGGTTTAGAGATTTCTTTGGAACTTTTGAAGGTTCTGCAAAAGGAACATCTGCTTTTAATTCTTGGACTCCAGAATTAGGTAATAATGCAGGGTCACCAATTTGGGAAAGTGCTTCAAACTTAAGTACAAGTGGTGCATCTAACTCATGGTATGTAGAAGATGGTAGCTACTTAAGATTAGTACAGTTGCGAATAGGATATAACTTTGATACCAACTTGGTTGAGAGCATGGGCCTTCGTAAATTCTCTGTAGGTTTATCAGCTAACAATATTTGGACACTTACCGATTATAGTGGTCTTGATCCTCAAGTTGCTGGTCCTGATACGAACTTCGGTATCGATGTTGGTAACTTCCCTGTCACACCTAGTTATGCAATCACCTTAGAAATAGGTATTTAACAAAATAATAATATTATAATTAGTAACTTTAAGAAAAAGTAAACTATGAAAACATTTAAATTTAAAAAACCATCCTTATTACTAGGCGCGATGCTACTTGCATCGATGTCTTGTAGTGATGAATTTTTGCAAGTATCCCCTACGGACTCACTTGCAGATGCTCAAGTAAGTACCAAAGCCGGTATAGATGGCTTATTAATTGGTACATACTCTGCACTTAACGGAGTTTTTGGCAATCGTTTTGAAGGTCCTAACCATTGGGCTACCGGTTCAATCGTTGGTGGCGAGGCAAATAAAGGAACGGATGCAGGAGATTATAGTTCTCTTAATCCTATTCAACGTTATGAGGCTAGCCCAATAGATCCCAACAATGACTTCAACAATCTTTGGAAAGGTAGATATGAAGGTGTTAGTAGAGCTAACAAAGTACTGTCGGCTATAGCAATTTCAACTGAATTGTCAACTGCAGATGCTGCTCGCCTTTCTGGTGAAGCTAGAATGTTAAGAGGTCATTTTTATTTTGATCTTAAAAAACACTTTAATAACATCGTTGTTTTTGATGAAACTGTAGCTGCAGAGGAAATACCACTACTTCCTAACAATGGTGACGCTTGGGCTCAAATTGAGGCTGATTTGCAATTTGCTTATGACAACTTACCAGGAGTAAATGGTGCAGGTCGTGTTAATAAATGGGCAGCAGCAGCACTTATGGGTAAAGCCAAATTGTATCAACAAAAATTCGGCGAAGCTAAAACTTGGTTTGATGATGTTATCACGAATGGTGTAACTTCTAATGGTATTAAATATGCGCTATTAGATGATTATGCACAATTGTACAACGCTGAAAATGATAACAATTCAGAAGTTGTATTTGACGTAGAATCTGCCAACAACACTGGTAGTGTTAATAATTCAAATGCATTTGATGATTTAAACTACCCATATAACACTGGTCCTGATGGTCCAGGTAACTGTTGTGGTTTCTTTCAACCAAGTTTTGAAATGGCTAACTCTTATAGAACTGGAGCTGATGGTTTACCTCTTTTAGATAAATCATACAACAGTGCAGCAAATGCACTTAAGAATGATTATGGTGTTGAGGCAGATGAACCATTTGTTGAAGATGCAGATCCTTTAGATCCAAGAATTGATCATGTAATCGGTAGAAGGGGAATTCCTTATTTAGATTGGATCGAACACCCAGGAAAAGCTTGGATTCGTGATCAAGTTTATGGAGGCCCATATTCTCCGAAAAAATACATCTACTACAGAAGTCAAGAAAATAGCTTCACTGATGGTAGTTCTTGGACACGTGGTTATGCAACTATGAACTATACGATCATTCGCTTTGCTGACGTTTTATTAATGGCTGCAGAAGCTGAAATAGAAGCACCAGGGGGATCTTTGGCTACAGCTTTAGATTATGTAAACCAAGTTAGAGGAAGAGCTGCAAACTCTGAATATTGGGTAAAAGAATATGATTCTGATGATAATGCTGCAAATTATGTTATTTCAGAATATACTTCATTTCCGAATGCAGCCTTTGCAAGAGATGCTGTACGTTTCGAAAGAAAACTTGAACTTGGCGAAGAAGGACATCGTTTCTTTGATTTAGTTAGATGGGGTGTTGCAGCTGAAGAGCTTAATGCTTATTTAGCTTATGAATCAACAAAGTTGGTTACTAAATTTGGAGGTGCAAGCTTTACGACTGGTAAAAACGAATACTATCCAATTCCACAAGCTCAAATTGATATAACTGGTGCTGAAATTTTATCACAGAATCCAGGTTATTAATAAATTATAGCTTTTAATTCTTTACGAAAAGGCTACCATAATTGGTAGCCTTTTTTTTGTTACTTCCTTAAGGTTCTCGCATATTTGTAAAAGTATATTTCAAAAGAAAAATGAAGAATTTAAAATTTCTAATTGTTGTTTTTTTATCTCTATTTATCCTTTTAGGATGTAGTGAGAATGAACAGAAAACGCTATTCACAAAAGTTGACTCTAACATATCAGGACTTAATTTTAACAATCAGTTATCTGAAAATGATTCAATCAATATATTAGACAATGAATTTGTGTATAATGGTGCAGGGGTTGCTATTGCGGATATTAATGGTGATGGCCTTGAAGATATTTTCCTCGCTGGCAACCAAGTTGACAATAAATTATTTCTAAATGAAGGAAAATTAAAATTCAGGGATATTAGCAAAGAAGCACAAATCGGCAAAACGGATAGCTTACAATGGTCTTCAGGGGTTACCATTCTTGACATTAATTTAGATGGTTTACAAGATATCTATATCTGCAATACATTTAGGAAAGATAGTATTCAAAGAAAAAACCTGCTATATATTAATCAAGGTAATAGCAAAAGCAACTTACCTTATTTCAAGGAAGAAGCTGCAAAATATGGTTTAGATGACCAAACTTACTCTTCTCATGCGCAGTTTTTTGATTTCGACAACGATGGTGATTTAGATGTATTCATTGGTGTTAACCGTATTGAAGGAATTAATCCAAATCAGTTTAGCCCATTAACCGATGATGGCACTTCTAAAAGTAAAGATATGTTATATGAGAATGTTTATATCGACAGTTTAGACCAAAGAAAGTTCATAGACGTCTCAGAAAAAGCAGGCATTCGATACCATGGGTATAGCCACAGTACGTTAATTAATGATTTTAATGAAGATGGGTGGCCCGATATTTATGTTGCAAATGATTTTCTCAGTAACGATTTAATTTATATCAATAATCAAGATGGATCCTTCACAAATAAAGCTGGTGAAATATTTAAACATTTTAGTCTATCTTCTATGGGCAGTGATATAACCGACGTCAATAATAATGGCCGAATGGATATTTTCACTACAGAAATGCAACCCTACTACAATAAAAGAAAAAAATTATTTCAAGGCCCAAGCAGTTACCAAAAAGAAATTTTTACCAGAAAATACTCATATGAGCATCAATACACGAGAAATACTTTACAACAAAATCTAGGCATCAATCCTGAGAATGAATTACCAATTTTTGGTGAAATAGGAATGTTTTCTGGCATTCAAGAAACCGATTGGAGCTGGGCTCCCCTATTTGCCGATTATGATAATGACGGATGGAAAGATTTACTGATAACAAACGGTTTCCCTAAAGATGTTACAGATCGTGATTTTGGTGATTTTAGAGTTACAGCTAGCAGATTAGTAAGCAAACAAACATTGATAGCAGCCATACCTGAGATTAAGATTCCAAATTTTATATTTAAAAATTTGGAAGGAAAAGGTTTTGTTGATGTAACAAAAGATTGGGGTTTAAATTTTGGTACTTTTTCGAATGGTGCTGCTTATGGAGACTTAGACAATGATGGTGATCTAGATTTGGTTATAAATAATATTAATGACCCTGTTTTATTAATGGAAAACCATTCTAATGAGTTAACCCCAGATGAAAATTTTCTAAGAATAAAACTTACAGGAGACAAACAGAACTTAGAGGCAATTGGTAGTACCGTCATTACTTATTACGACAATAAACAACAGCGACAATCATTACTTTCAGGTAGAGGATATTTATCTCAGCCAGAGAAAACATTTCATCTAGGTCTTGGTAAAATAAAAAAGGTAGATAGTTTAAAAATCATTTGGCCTAATGGAAAAACACAAATTGAAACTAACCCAGTTGTCAATAAGCTGAACAAGTACACATATCGACCTTTAAATTTGATTGCAAATAAGAATAATACTCCTTTATTTAGCAAATCATCAGAAAGTTTAGGTTTAAACTTTTTAAGTAAGGATAATGACTTTATAGATTTTAATTTTCAGAGAACTTTACCACATAAATTCTCACAATATGGGCCTTCAATTTCTGTGGGGGATATTAATGGTGATAATTTAGAAGATATTTTTATTGCCGCTAGCAGAGGGGAAGATGAGGCTTGGTTTTTACAGACTCCTGAAAGTACCTTTATTAAAACTACGGTCTCTTATAAAAGTAAAGAAAAGCTTGAAGATGATTCTGGTTCTTTATTATTTGACGCTGACGGAGACGGAGACTTAGACTTATACTTAGCCAGAGGTAGCGCCCAATATCCTTCTGGTAATGAACTTTATAAAGATAAACTGTTACTTAATGATGGTAAAGGAAATTTCTCCGATTCTTCTGATGCCATACCTGATCTAAATACAAATTCAACTAGTGTTAAAGCGGCTGATTTTGATAATGATGGTGATTTAGACCTCTTCGTGGGTAGTAGAGTATTACCATTTTCATACCCTTCTTCAGATAGGTCATATATTTTTGAAAATCAATCCGAAGGAAATCAAATCAAATTTGTCGATGTAACCACAAAAATCAATCCCGATCTTGAATATCCTGGCCTTATTAGCGATGCATTATGGACCGATTTCAATAATGATTTTTGGCCAGATTTAATTTTGGCAGGTGAATGGATGCCGCTTCGATTTTTCGAAAACAAAAAAGGTAAATTAGTTGAAATCACAGATAATTCTGGTGTTCAAAATAAACTTGGTTGGTGGAATAGCCTATCTGCTGGTGATTTAGACAACGATGGCGATACCGATTATATAGCCGGTAATTTTGGTCGAAATATAAACTTTCAAGGAACCGAGGACCAACCTATACGATTATATGCCAAAGATTTAGACAATAATGGCACCATTGACCCATTACTCTCCTTTTATCTTAGAGACAGTATTGGCACTAAAAGAGAATACCTCTATCATCCTTGGCAAGATGTTACCACACAATACGTAGGTATTAGAAAAAAATATAATTCATTTGGAGAATTTGGCGCCTCTACCCTACCTGAGATGTTTAATGATGGTTTATTAGATGATGCCACTAAACTTAGTTTCAACTACATGGAAACTTCTTTGATTGAAAACTTGGGCAATGGTAAATTTAAAATACACCCCCTGCCAATGGAAGTACAATACGCCCCTGTTTATGGAATATTGTTACAAGATATTAATGATGATGATTTATTAGATGTTTTGGTAGTAGGCAACGATTTTGGAATGGAAGTACAACAAGGTATGGCAGATGCCTTAGTTGGTCTAGTACTAAAAAATGAAGGTGATTTAAAAATGAAAGCTCTCTCTTTAGATGAAACTCATTTTTATGTGCCTGGTGATGCCAAAGCCTTGGTAAATGTTAATTTGAAGAACGGAAATGAATTGATAATTGCATCTCAAAATAATGATTCATTAAAAACCCAAGAGTACATTAAAAAAAGAGCTGGCAAACGCATGAAATTCAACTCCAATGAATTTAAGGCTATTATAAATTATAAGAATGGCTCACAAAGAATTCAAGAGGTATATTGGGGCGATAGTTTTAATTCACAATCGACACAAAACATATTAATTACTGATACAGTTTTAGGAATCAAATTCTACAATAACACTGGCGAAATTACTAGAAATGTATCTTTTTAAATGAATTAGATATCAACTGAAAATTCAAACAAAGCAAATAGCCTTTATAAAATCAACTGAAATTAGTTTAATAAATAGTTATAGAAAATACTGTATTTGTTATAAGTACTAAAAACAATGATATAGTATTCTAATTTATGCTATTTTAAAGGTCAATTAGACGAATAATTAAAATAAACAAAAATAAATGCGGGTCTTTTCTGCTGTAGCAATATTATTCTTAACTATCATTTTTATTTCCTGCAATGAAAGCACACCTACCCTCTTCCAAGTAGTGCCATCTTCTGAATCTGGAATCGAATTCAACAATACCATCATCGAAACTGATAGTTTCAACATACTCACAAGCGAGTACATTTTTAATGGCGGTGGAGTTGCTGTAGGTGATTTCAATAATGATGGGAAGCCAGATATTTTTTTTAGTGGAAATCAAGTTGCAAATAAACTATACTTAAATCAAGGAGATTTTAAATTCAAAGATGTTTCTAAAGAGTCTGGCATAGAAGCTCTTAATAAATGGAATACAGGGGTTGCCTTGGCAGATATTAATAACGACGGATATCTAGATATATATGTTTGTTCAGCAATGCTCACAGAAGAAGATCAGAAAAAAAATATACTTTTTATTAACCAAGGATTGAATGAAAATCAAATTCCTCAATTCAAAAACAAGGCTAAAGAATTTGGAGTAGAGGAACCGGGCAATAGCATGGGCGCGACCTTTTTTGATTATGATAAAGATGGGCTATTAGATTTATATGTTTTAAATAATGTAGATATACATATCCTACCCGCTAATTATAGAACAAAAGTTACAGACGGGTCTTCGCTTAGTAATGATCGATTATATAAAAATAATGGTGATGGAACATTTAAAGACGTAACAATTGAAGCAGGTATTACTATAGAGGGATATGGCTTAGGTCTAGCAATTTCCGATTTAAACTATGATGGCTGGCCTGACATTTATATAAGTAATGACTATTTAACCAATGATATTTTATATATCAATAACCAAGACGGTACATTCATTAACAAAATAAAAGAGAACATTAAACATCAAAGTAAGTTTTCAATGGGAAATGATATTTCCGACTTCAATAATGATGGGTATCTAGATATAATGACATTAGACATGCTAGGTGAAACCAACCAACGGTTAAAAACCACTTTGTCAGGTCATAAGTATACAGAATATATTCTTAATGAAAGATATGATTATGAGTACCAGTATACTAGAAACATGCTTCAAAAAGGAAATGGTAATGGCGTACCCTTTAGTGAAATTGGATTAATGGCTGGTGTCGCTAAAACTGATTGGAGTTGGTCTCCCCTATTTGCTGATATGGATAATGATGGTTTTAAAGACATCCTAGTAACAAATGGTTTTCCTCGAGATATCACCGATTTAGACTTTGGTGATTTTAAATTTAATGTTAGTAGATACTTAACCCCTGCGCAGATTTTAGATTCAATTCCAAAGATTAAAATTCCTAATTTCGCCTTTAAGAATAATAAGAATAACACGTTTACAGATATTAGTAAGGATTGGGGTATTGGAATACCATCTTTCTCTAATGGTTCTGCATTTGCAGATTTAGATAATGATGGTGATTTAGATTACATCGTAAATAATATTAATGATCAAGCCCTCCTGTTTCGAAATACTATTGATGAGCAAAAGGAAGACAATCATAACTATTTTAACATTGACCTGGTTGGCCCTCCTACGAAATCACTAGTAGCTGGATCCAAGATTGTCATTAGATTTTCAGATAATACTTTTCAATTTCAAGAACACCACACCTATAGGGGATATATGTCTACAGTTCAAGATATTATACATTTTGGATTAGGAGATAAAAAACAAATTAGTTCCCTAGAAGTTCTCTGGCCTGATGGAAAATATCAAAAAATATTAAATATAGACGCAAATAAAAAAGTGTCTTTAAATTATTCTGATGCCTCAAACATTTCTTTTAGTGAATTAAATTTTCCTTTAATACAGAATAAAAAAAGAACCATTTTCAAGGAAATTTCCAAAGCTTTAGGTATTGAATATGTTCATGAAGAAAAAGACATTGTTGACTATAATTTACAACGCATAATACCACATAAATTCACTCAAAATGGTCCTTGCATGGCTGCGGGTGATGTCAATGGTGATGGTACTGAAGATTTCATAATTGGTAGCTCAGCCAGTTTTTCACCTCAATTATTCCTACAGAACGCTGAAGGGGCTTTTAGTCAAAAACCTTTATTTACCGATGAAGAAAATATGAAATATGAAGAAGAAAGCATTGCGTTTTTCGACTTGGAGAATGATGGTGATTTAGACATATTTTTAGTTTCTGGAAGCAATGAATTCAATATTGATAACATTCAGTATACTGACAGGTTGCTAATAAATGATGGTCATGGTAATTTCACAATCTCAAAAGATAGAATGCCCGTTATTAATGCAAGTGGATCAATCGTAAAAACTTCAGACTTTGATAAAGATGGTTATGTTGACCTCTTTATTGGTGGCAGAACACCTTTTTTACAATACCCAAAATCAGAAAAAAGTTTTTTATTAAAAAATGAAAATGGAGTTTTAAAAGACGTTACAGAATCAATTGCACCAGAACTAAGGAACATAGGTATGATAACCGATGCCGTATGGGCAGATATTGATATAGATGGTTATGAAGACTTAGTAGTTACTGGAGAATTGATGGCTACAACTATTTTTAAAAACCAAAGTGGCAGATTTAAAAAAGTAGATAAAACAGGTGTTGAGAATCTTCTAGGATGGTGGGAAAGTATTATTAAAACAGATATAGATAATGATGGTGATATTGATTTTATAGTAGGTAATTTAGGTACGAACAATCTATATCAACCCACTAATGAAAGACCCGTAACTATTATTGCAAAAGATTTTGACAACAATGGTACTATTGACCCAGTGATGTTTGCTTTTTTCAAGGATAGCTTTTTAAACCCTGAATATAAATCTTTTCCTGTGAATTTTTGGGGAGACCTAAATGGTCAAAGCCCAATTTTTAGAGCAAAATACAATACTTTTAAATCCTATTCTAAAGCGACAATCTCAAATCTATTTAATGAAGATGAACTAAAAGGTTCCACTAAATTAATTGGTGATTATGACAAAAGTATTATAATGGAAAATCTAGGAAATGGCACTTTTAAGTATAGTCCCCTGCCTAAAGACGCTCAAGTTTCACCAATTAATGGAATGGTAACATTAGATTGTAATAATGACCAAAAAGAAGACATTTTACTGGTTGGTAACAATTTTGGAAATGAAATTTTTATTGGTAGATATGATGCTTTTAATGGTGGATTATTGAAGAATAACAATAATGGAAACTATGAGTTCATACCCACTTCAGAAAGTGGATTTTTAGTTCCAGGAGATGCTAAAAGCATTATAATTGTTAAAAGCGCAAAAAGTAATTATCCATACTTTATAGCATCGCAAAACAGGGATTCTATTAGAGTTTTTCAAAAGAAATAAGATATTAAATCTTAATTAGGCTATTTCTTTCATTATACTTTTAATCGATACTCTAAATTTATTAAGCATCGATTAAAAGCAAAAGCATTTACACGCTTTGTAGTTAATTTATAATTACAAATTATCTCATTTTAACTTACTTTTCTTTTAAAAGTTTCAGTGATAAATTAATTTCTCTACAAACTTCACAAATTTTACTAAAATAGCACTTCATTTTATTACATTTTTTTAATGATTAATAACACCCATTAAACGACAAATAACACGTGATTGTCGACCAATGACTACTACTGAATATTCGACAAATATCCTAGTCTATTGAAATAATTTTACTTAATTTTATGATAATATTGTACATTCATTAACACAATAGTGAATATATGATAAATAAATAATTAACTAAACAACAACTTATTATGAATCAAAAACTAGATTTTAAATCAGTTAAATCCAAAGGGCGATTTTCTATCCTCAGCAATGGATTTTTACTGGTTTTAGCTTGTGTTTGCACCCAAAGCATGGTTGCGAATGAAAAATTAAATACGTCAACGGATGTTGATCTAACAATCGTTCAGACGACCGTCACAGGAACAATTTCAGATGAAACGGGGCCATTACCTGGCGCAAGTGTCTTGGTAAAAGGAACAACCAATGGAACACAAACTGATTTTGACGGAAATTATACTATTGAAGCTCCGGGTGACGCTACTTTGGTTATTAGCTACATCGGTTACAAAACCCAAGAGGTAGCGGTTGATGGAAACAATAATATCAACATAAGCTTAATAGAAGATGCCAGCAAATTAGACGAGGTGGTAGTTACAGGGTATGGTACGCAAATCAAAAAAGATTTGACCGGTGCAGTTTCCGTTGTAGATGTAGATGAGCTTTTGGCAACACCTGCAACAACATTTGCACAACAACTACAAGGTAGGGCTGCTGGTGTAAGTATTATTAACGATGCAAGACCAGGTGGTGAAGCTACCGTACGTATTCGTGGTTTTGGTACAGTAGGTAACAACGACCCGCTATATATTATCGATGGTGTACCAACACAAGCACAAGCCAACTTAAACCCAAATGATATAGAGTCTATGCAGATTCTTAAAGATGCTTCTGCTGCATCTATTTATGGTTCCAGGGCTGGTAACGGTGTTATTATCATTACCACTAAAAAAGGTAAAATGGGAGCTCCAAAAATAACCTATGACACGTATTATGGTACGCAGACTGCCGCTAATGATGTAGAAGCTTTGAATTCTCGTGAATTAGGGCAATATTTATATTTGGCCGATTTATATGCCGGTAAAACTCCAGGCCACGGTCAATATACCTTTGGCCCAAATGGAGAAGTTACAATACCAGATTATGTTTTCCCTAGTGGTGCAAATGTAGGCGATGCTGGTACTGACCCAAGCCTTTATGCTTTAGAAGAAGGCAATATTTATGCCATCACAAGATCGGCTGATACAGATTGGTGGAAAGCGGTTACACGTTCAGCTCCTATTCAAAGTCATAACATTACAGCATCTGGTGCAACAGATAAAGCAAGATATGCTTTTTCTTTAGGCTATTTTTCTGCTGACTATATTACCAAGTTCACCAGTTACGATAGAATATCTATACGTGCCAATACGGAGTTTAAAGGATTAAACGACAAGCTAACAATTGGCGAAAATTTTACAGCGTCTTTTGATAATCAAAAAGGGCGATTTGGCAATGATGAGGAGCAAAACGCTGTTTCTGCAGGCTACAAACACCATCCTTTATTACCTATTTATGACATAGCTGGTAATTTTGCCGGTAGTAGAGGTGCCAACTTAGGAAACAACTTTAACCCGTTTGCAAGTTTATCAAGAGATCAAGATGATAGAACGTTCCGTTTAAGACTATTGGGTAATGTGTATGCAGATTATGCTATACTTGATGGCTTAACTGTTAGGTCTAGCTTTGGTGTAGATGTTCGTGCACAAAGACAAAGAGATTTAGGGCGTCCTCAACCAGAATATGTGGAAGGAAACTTTATCAATACTTCAACTGCACGAGAAGAATATGAGTACCAATGGACATGGACCAATACATTGAATTACGCTAAAACATTTAATGAAGTTCATAATGTTTCTGCCTATGTAGGGGTTGAATCTATTCAACAATTTGAAGAACGTTTTGGTGCTAGTCGTCAGCGTTTTGCTTTTAACACTCCGAATATTTTAAGTTATCTAGATTTAGGTAATGCAACGACGGCAGGAAATTATGGTTTTGTAAACCAAGATTATACACTTTGGTCACAATTCGGTAAAATAGATTATAATTATGACGGAAAATACCTTGCTGGGGTTACACTACGTAACGATTCATCTTCAAGATTTCAGTCAGCTGCCCGTAGTGCTTTATTTCCTGCATTCAGTTTAGGTTGGAGAATGTCTGATGAGAATTTCTTAAAAGATGTTTCTTGGATTAATGACCTGAAAATAAGATACGGATGGGGAAAAACTGGTAACCAACAGATTGGAGATTACAACGCCTTTACCACCTTCCGTTCAGATATTGGCACAGGCGGTTACCCAATTGATGGTAACCCTGGCTCACCTACAATTGGATTTTCAACTAGAGCTTTTGGTAATCCTAACGCAAAATGGGAAACAACCACATCGAACAACTTTGGTTTAGATTTAGTAATGTTTGATAACAAAGTTACTTTCAATCTAGATGTATGGGATCGTGTTACTACAGATATGTTATTTCAAGTTCCTGTTACCTTTACAGCCGGTCAGGCAGATGAACCACGATTTAATGTAGGTGGAGTAACGAATAAAGGAGTTGACCTTAATTTAGGCTTCAGTGATAAAACAGGTGATTTTGGATATGGTATTAATGCGAACGTATCACAGTATACCAACAACGTGGATCAATTAAGCGAAAGTGCAGACACTAGATTTTTTGGTGGCTCAAGAAGGGTGCCAGCCTTAACGGTTACTCAGGCAGGATCTCCAATATCTTCATTTTATGGATTCAAAACGGAAGGTATTTTCCAGTCTCAAGCTGAAGCAGATGCATGGCCAACATATGGTGATTACAATGCTCCAGGTAAATTGAAAGTTTCAGATATTAATAATGACGGTGTCATCAATGATGATGATCGTACCATTATTGGTAATCCTCACCCAGATTTTACCTATGGTATCAATCTTGATTTTTCGTACAAGAATTTAGCACTTAACATCTTTGGAAATGGTTCTCAAGGTAATGACATCTATAACTACGTTCGTTATTTTGCAGATTTTAACACCTTTCAAGGCAATAGATCGGTACGTGCATTATATGATGCGTGGCAACCATCTAATCCAACTGCACCTGTAAGTCAGTGGGTTGCAGCAAATCCTAACGCTACTGTTCCGATTATGGATGCAAATGACCAAATAAGTAGCCGTCCATCATCGTATTTCATAGAAGATGGTAGTTTCTTTAGAATCAAGAATGTGCAATTAACGTATAACTTTACTGATGAGGTGCTTTCTAATATTGGCGGTATTTCTAGAGCATCGATATACATTCAAGGTCAAAACTTGGCTACGTTTACTAATTACACAGGTTTAAATCCTGAAGTTCAAACAGGGAACAATACAAACCTTGGTTATGACGGTGGGTTCTTACCAGTTTCAAGAACCTTCTTAATGGGCCTTAACATTACATTAAACTAATTTAAATGCAAAAAATATATATCATGAAAAAGAGAAATTTAATTTTCACAGCCTGTCTCACCGCACTGGTGTTTATATCCGGGTGTAGTGATGAATATTTAACACGTGACCCACAGGGCAGTTTTAGCGAAAGTGATGTTGCAACCGCTGATGGGGTTGAGGGACTTCTTATTGGAGCCTATACCATGGTGCCCGGTGGAGGTCTTCAAGGACAAACTTGGCATAATGATATTCACAGCTGGGTTTTCAACATAGCTTCTGATGATGCCTTAAAAGGTACCGATGCTGGTGATCAACCAGAACAATCTTTTATTGAAGCGTACGATTTTCAATCGTTCAACATTCATATTAGAGATAAATGGAGAGGGCTCTACAAAGGTGTGGCAGCAACCAACATCGTTTTGACTACCCTAGCAGAGGTAGAGGATATTAGTGATGAAAGAAGAGCACAGGTTACTGCCGAGGCAAGGTTCCTAAGAGGTCTTTTTCATATGGAAGCTAGAAAAATGTGGAGAATGCCAACGTATATAAGCGATGAGGCTTTTTCCCTTAATGATTTAGAGAGTACAAAAATACCTAATGATAGAGAAATTTGGCCCTTAATTGAAGCAGATTTTGCGGCAGCAGCAGCAGTTCTACCTGCAACACAAGGCGATGTTGGTAGACCAACAAGTTGGGCTGCAAAAGCATTTTTAGGTAAAGCAAAAATTTATCAAGGTTTTGATACTAATGGTAGCGCTAATCTTGCCAAGATGGGTGAAGCTAAAGTAATATTTGACGATATTATTGATAATGGCCCATTTCAGTTGATGGATAAATTTGGAGATAACTTTTTAGTTGCAACCCGTAACAATACGGAATCCATTTTTGAAGTTCAATATGCAATAAGCAGTGCATCAGGCGATGCTGCCAATAGAGGTATTGGTTTGGCACACCCCTATACTGATCCTTGGGGATGTTGCGGGTTCTATCAAGCTTCACAGAATATAGTAAATGCTTACAAAACAGAAAATGGTTTGCCATTATTAGATAACTTTAATGACTCAAATGTACCATCTACTGTTGACCCTACAACTACATTACCAACCTATACAGGTACATTAGATCCAAGATTGGACCATTCAGTAGGTAGACCAGGTATTTTATATAAAGGATTTAAAATCTATCAAACCGATTTTGTTCGTGATCTATCATATGCTGGGCCATACTTTTCAATGAAGCATGTGGCTGAACCAGAAGCTTTTGGTCAAGGTGGTTGGGGTAACCTTTCTGCTAATAACTACAGAATCATGAGATTAGACATGATTTATTTATGGTTAGCCGAAGCCGAAGTTGAATTGGGCGACTTGGAAAGAGCGAGAGAATTGGTAAACGTTATACGTACAAGAGCTGCGAATCCTGATGGTTTTGTTCCATTGGCTACACAAGGTACTGACCGTAATGATTTCACTATTGTAGATGGAACACCGGCCGCCAATTATGATATTGCAACCTATGATACCGCGTGGACCAATCCAGCAGTAGCAAGAGATGCGGTACGTTTTGAGACACGTTTAGAATTTGCTTTAGAAGGTCACCGATTCTTTGATTTACAACGTTGGGGTATCGCTGCAGAAATACTTAATGCATATATCGCTAGTGAATCTCAGCAAAGAATTTACTTACAAGGAAGGTCTTTCGTAGCAGGGAAAAATGAATTCTTCCCAATTCCGATAGAAGCAATAGATAGATCATCGGTAGATGGTCAACCAACATTAACACAAGATCCTGCGTATTAAAAATTTAAGTTTGTTAATTATTTGTTAGTTGAAGAGAGGTTGAAAATTTAATTTCAGCCTCTCTTTTTTTATCATGAATATTTTACAACTATACTAATTATAAATACCTATTAAGTGAGTTCTTATATAAACAGGTATCTCTTCGGAATCATTTTCCAACCTTAACTTCATCACCTCAGAAGGTACTAAAGGCATATGACAAATAACACAATTCTGTTGGTTATCATGTATATGGTTTTCAGCTACACTATTAACTTTATTTGAATCGTGGCAAGACAAGCATTTTGAATTAAAAACATTCATATTTGCTCTTTGATTTTTATGAGGGTCATGACATGTTAAGCAGTCCATTTTTGGCGAGTTCACAAAACATTCACTTTCACTTAAAAGTCCTATTTGATTTCCATGTACATCTAATTTTATTTTAGAATTTACATTTTTATAATTTTTTGAATACAAAGACAATGTATCACCAGATAGAAATGAAAAAGGATTACCTTTTATTTGTTGCCCCTGTAAGCCAGAGTGACAAACTGCGCAAGCATCAAGTCTTTGTTGCCTAGAATATGATTCATAGCTATCAACGAATTCACCAAGTACTGCTTCTGGGTTTTTTCGATGATATATAACATGCTTTTCAGATGGCCCATGACATCGTTGACAATCAATACCCAAAATCATCTTAGAGCGGTCATAAGAATTTCCAATTCCAGATTCATTTTTATTCTTCGCAAACGTTACGTGACATTTTAGACAATTATCATCAACCTTTCTATTTAGGGAATAGTCTGGAAAATTTGGACTATTTACCCATGAACTAGTAGGTTGAAAATATGAGGCTTGTAACTGTATCAAATGCTCATCTTGCCAACTAAGATAGCTTTGACCCTTTACCCCAGAACCAACAACAATGTCTATCTTAGATTTAGTAAAACTAACGTCTCCAAACTTTGGCTGTGATATTTGAAAATACTCATCATTTTCCTCTAATATTTTAATTTTAACTCCTTTTAGATTCAATTCATTAGAATCTTCATTAAAATTCCCTTTAATATGTTCCTTTTCTGCAGTTGATGATGTATTAAAATGTGCAGTTTTTAAATGAGAATTATATATATCTGCATGACATTCCAGACAAGTTTCTGAGGCTACAAAATTAGAACCGTTGTAATGTGTTGCTACAATTTCAGGCTCAATATATTTTGAGGTTTTAATTGAATTGTTAAAATACCAAATTCCATAAATCAGCAAAAAGCTTAGAATTAAAAATATTATGTATTTTAAATTAATCTTATTGTTCATACCATTTAATGCTACTACTCTTTTAATTCTTGATTCATAAACCAATCATATAAAGCCTCAGTTTCATAAGCTTTGATCCATGCACTATGCCCTACATTCGGGTACTTAGTAAATAGTACTTCATAACCCATTTCCTGAAGCTTGGCAACCATAGTTTCAGATTCTTCAATAGGAATCGACTTATCCTTTTCACCATGAAATACCCAAATTGGCATCTTCTTATTAATCCATGATGCATAAGGCAAAGGGGTCATACCGCAAACCACAGCCATAGCAGCAAACGTATCTGGGTATTGCACCGCCATTTCCCAAGCTGCTCCTCCACCTCTACTTAAACCCGTTAAGTAAATTCTATTTTTATCGATTCGATTTCCTTCTACAATCGAATCTAGCAATTGTTTAACGGCTCTGGTATTCCACCATTTTTTCGCATTTGGATTTTGCGGTGCAAGTATTAAAAATGGGAATTTTTTTCCCTGAACAATTAATTTGGGAGGACCATTTCGCTTTACAGTAATTAAGCTATCCCCAGATTCACCTCCGCCATGTAGAAATAAAAGAATTGGAAACTTCTTTTCGGGCTCTTCAAGGTAATCTTCTGGATAATATAGATAATAGGCTAGATTCTCTTTTACGTTGGTTTCCATTTCTGAATCTACTAGAACTGGCTTAACTTGAGAAGCGCAACTCTGGAAAATAACCAATAAAATAATACATAATATATACTTCATCAACGATAGCTCTGTTTGTCTATCAAATGTACCTAAAAAGGATTGTTTTTAAAGTGTAATACAATTTGGGCTTACAATTTCAGGCTATCTATTCTATTAAAAGCAAAGAGGAGATACAAATTGTATCTCCTCTCCTATCTTTGACTATGATTATCTATACAAGGTGAAATGGCCTACGTATCGTATTTCATTACTATTGGCATTTACAACATACCAATAATCTCCTGTAGGCACTTCTTTACTTTCATAAGTACCGTCCCAACCACTAACTTCGTCTAAAACAGCGACTACTCTTCCATAACGATCATATATTTTGACACTTACTCCAGCAAAAAGATCTCTGTTTTTAGGGGACCATATATCATTTAAATTATCTCCATCGGGAGTAAAGAAATTAGGAAACTCTAGCATTCCTGTAAATTCGAAAGGTACACTTAGTTCTAAAACACAACCTTTAGCATCTACTACTCTAACATTCACCATACCACTTTCATTAGTAGTAAATGTTGTTTCTTCTCCGTAAGATTCTCCATTGAAGAAAAATTCATATTCACCATACCCTCCTGCAGCAGAAGCAACCACTTCATTAGGCCCTGTTTTGTCAACAGCTAGGCTTAAAGGCTCATAACTTTCAATATTAAATTCTACACTATTGGTACAACCATTTTCATGATAAATATATACTATGTGGTCACCAGCAGGTAAATCGCCCCATACATACTCGTCTGTAGCATTAGAACTAATAGCATCGTTAGGAACTAAAGGATCCAAGGCAAACATTAGCTGAGAAAGCAATCCATTATCCATCATTTGAATGGTAGTGGTACTAGTTGGAAAAATACCCTCACAACCGTATTGTATTTGTGGTTCTGCGGTTAAATCTACTCCAATATCTATGGTAAAAAGTTCAGAAGTTGAACATAAATTAACATCTTGAACGTAAATAACATAAGACGCCCCACCTTGTAAATCTTCAATAATTTCTCCGTTGTAAGGAGCAAATATAGCAGTCCCTGTTTCGTCTATAGGATCAACCATTTCAATCTTATATTCAAAATATGGAGTAGCGCTCACTAAGGCATCATTAAATGGAGTACCACCAGCGATATCGAAAACGACAGACCCATTATTGGCACCAATACAAAGCTCTGGAGTTGTACTGATATTAATTACTTGTAACTGATCAGGTTCTTCAACCGTAATGAAATCTTTTTCAAAACAACCATTCTCATCTTGTATTAAAATCTCATAAGTACCAGCTGCTAGCTCATCGAATGTATAAACCCCAGGATTATCTGCATCACTAAAGAAATCATTAAAATTAGGGGCGATAGCAAATTGAATTAAACCAACTCCGCCATTACTTACAGAAACAGTAATTGTACCATCTTCTTCACCATTACATGTTACGTTGGCAGGTACGGCGTCAAAAATTATAGGTTCTGGTCTTATAATTTCGAACGGACCTGCAATATCCATACAAGTAGCACCACTAGTCACAGCAATATAATAGCTTGTTCCTTCTGGTAATGCTTCAAACGTACCGTTCTCTTGAGGTCCTCTTACCACGGTAGCTGTCGCTGATGGATTAAAGGCGTCTACTGGATTACCTTCGTAAAGGTAAAATAAATCTTCACCTACACCACCGTTTACAAATGACTCAATTCTACCATCTAGCTCTGAAGCACAAGAAATATCATCTGGTAAATTCGGCAATAAAGTAATACCCGTTGCATTGGTCATGGTTATACCATTAGATCGTATTGCCGGGCAAGCTCCTGCTGAGTTTACCTTTCTTACATCAAATTGATATGTTATTCCTTCAATACCTGAAACAGTAACTGAATTTCCAGTCATAGGTATATATGTTCCAAGAGTTGCTCCATTTTCCACTCTCAAGTATTCATAGGTAAATAATGGGTCCGGATTTTCAACTGTCAACCTCATCTCACCATCACCTCCACAACCAGGCACTCTGGTCTGTACTAATAATGGTTGAATTGGTGGTGGCGGATTAACGAAATAAGCATCTGTCACAAAAGAACAGCCAAAACTTGATGATACCTCTATTGCATACCAACCTGCACTAATATATCCTCCACTATCCCCAACAAACGTTGGTGTGTTTTGAAGTCCACTTTGCGAAACTATATCTGTATTATCATTGCCATTTAAGTAAAGTAATGTATAATTATACCCAGCACCTAAAAAGCCTCCACTAGCACCTGCAATAGCCGTCAATACATCACCAGAAGTAATGTCGTAAGCTTCTAAAACCGCATTGTTACCATTAGGACAGTCAAGACCCTGTGGCTCTCTAATACCGGCAACTATTTGAGGAACTTCTTCCAGTTCAATTTCAAATGTATTCGTGCAACCTTCAACATCCCTAACCTCAACTTGGTAAAATCCGAAAGAAAGACCTGTAAACTCATAATTGTTTGAGAATACGTTAATTTCTGTCGCATAGGTAGCACCATTGTCAGTACTGACCAATAATCTAAATTCGTAAGGGGTTGTGTCCCAACCACCAGTTCCAATAGCATTTATCTCACCCGTATCATTAGTACAACTTACATTACCAATAGACAACGCAGTAACCTGAAGAGGACCGTTCGGAGTTCGAATATTCGCAACATTACTTACACTAGAACAAAATGGCATACCCGTTGAAACGATATCTACTATTAAATTACCACCTGGTAAGTTTTCTATACGAGCTTCCTCGCCATTACCATCTGGGAAATTATTTGTGTCAAAAGTTCCAGAGGCCAATAACGTAGCTCTAGCTACATCTGTAGCTTCATAAACTTCATAATCATATTCACCTGTGTAATTACCTACAGTTATGAATAACGCCCCATCATTGCCTGGTACTGCACAACTTACAGGCTTGGCCTCACTGATTAAAGCTGTAGGCACTAAAGGTGGATTAACCGCATGCACTGGCATAGGATATGTACACCCAACAGTATTATCTGTTATTTCGAATAAATAATCACCTACATCAGGTAAGTAAACATCAACGTAATTATCACCTGGAGAATTAGAATAAGAAGGAACAGAAGATACCGATATTGTATTCACAGTAAAATCATTTGTTCCACTTACTTCAATACGCACACGTTCGTCATCTCTACAGTTTAGAATATCGATTTCAACAATTGTAGGAATAACATCTGTTGGTGGATTTATTGTCGGAACATCAAAAGTTGATTGACAACCGTTGCCATCTATTGCATACACCGTGATGTCTTGTGCAGAACCATTATCTACTATTTCAAAAGTATTACCCGTTTGATAGTTTGAAAAACCCGTAATACTATATTGGTAACCAGAACCTATGGTACCTGCATCAACAATACCCACTGTAATAATGGTTGAACTATATCTATTAGCACCTGGTTCGCAAGCAAAGTCAGGCGCACTAGCGGTAATGCTAAAATCTAACGGATTATCTATCCTATGTACTGCAGATAAAACTTCACAATTACGAGCTGTCACTACTTGAACTTGATAATCTCCAGCAGGCAATCCTGCGAATGACCCTGTTGTATTTCTATCTTGTTCTGTAGAGGTTGTCAGGTTATTTAAAATATAGGTTATAGGAGTATCTTGCGAGGTAAAAGGAACTAGTGCATTTGCAGGACCCACAACAACTTCTATAGAGCCATCATTTTCATCTCTACAACTAATATCAACTGCTTCTTCCGATATAATTACCGGTTGAGCTGCTTGATTCAGTATAATATTTGAAACTGTAGATTCACAAAAACCAGAACCATCATTTACAATACGATCTGTAATTAAAACTTCATAATTACCTGGAGCTAAGCCAATGAACAAAGGATCATTAATTTGAGTAACTGGCCCTACAGCACTAGAATTGTAATCAGTTCCTGTTAGGACATAACTAAAATCACCACTACCTCCGTTTGTACTTATCAGTATTTCACCATCTGCATCATTACAGGTACTATCAGTCTCAAAATCACCTGTAGCAGATAAAAAGTCATAGACCGTAGCGGTACCTAGGCTTGTACAACCATTCGCATCAATTACATCTACTACATAATCTCCCGGACTACTTACAGTATACGTATATTCCCAATTTGACGCTACTATTGATGGTAATTGCTCATCTCCACCGAGTGTAAATCGAGGTGTGTTTACTGAACTCGGCACCCGAACTGTAATATCAAAAGCTGTCGACGTCGGATCACATTGATTTATTACTGAAAATGTAGGTACAGGTAAATCTGGTTGTAACAAAATAACCGTTGCGATATCGAATGAAGTACACCCTGAAATATCTCTAACGTAAACATCATAGTCACCTTCTGGTGCAACAAAAGTTGTTTCACTCGTGTAATCACCTGGGTATGTTGGTATCATACCATTATCCATAAAAGCAAATTCATAAGGTCCCCCTGAACCACCACGACCTTGAACCGTTATTTGTCCTAATGCATTACAATTTGCTGGTACTTCAGATAAAATATCTATACTAGGCAAATTCTGATTTATAATCACCGAAGTGGCATCAGTACACGTATCTGTCAAATTGGTAACTAGAATTTGGTATTCACCCGGCAATTCAGGATATATATCATTATAAGGTGTCCCCGTTGTTGTCACAGAATTTTGAAGTATAGTACTAGAACCATCCTCATTATTTATTAATTCTATTCTTAATTTATCACCGATGCTGTAGCCTGTTATTTCATAGGCTATCTCACCATTTCTATTAATATCACAAGCTCCAGGAGTAGAATTGGCCGTAACGTCTAATGTCGAAGGTCCATCTAAAGGTGGAATTTCTTGTTCGTAAGTACAACCTGTTCCAACATCTAAAACTACCACAGTATATGCTACACCATACTGAATTCCGTCTGTAGCGTTACTGAATGTATGATCGTTAACGGCAGGCGTATCATTTAAGTTATAGAAAGCTGGCTGATCAATCAATCTAATCTGATAAGGTCCCGTTCCTCCACTAACACTTACCGCATAGGTAAAAGTACTATCATCACAATCTATCGGTGCCGGAGGTGGAATTGGAGTAATTACAACTTCGTTGGAAGTAATGGTAACTGTATCAATATCTGTACAACCATTCGCATCGATGAAGGGGAAAGAATTCTTTGCGGTGCGATCCGGGTTCAGGGCGGAGTGACATTAGATCCAGACCGGCTAATTCAACGGTTGACCAAGCGTTTTCCAAAACCGGATACCTTCCCCGCTTTTGTCGAATCGGGCGGGGAAGTTCGCCAGCGATGGG
>RCMY010001048.1_pt1 | contig 26343 bp, 22 predicted proteins | sample 2041341 | NCBI WGS metagenome assembly RCMY01 (sample SAMN09708234, study PRJNA481090) | Marine sediment metagenome, whole genome shotgun sequencing project.
TTGACTATGCCAAAGTTAAAGTGGGCAAGAAGCTAGATTCCAACATTATCCTGCAAACGGGTGATGTGGTTGTTGTGCCTTAGGTGAAGTTGGTTGCAAGCGCAATAGTAATGCGCAGCATGTCTGTCGTGACAGCGTACATCCGACGACTAAGATTTCTTAGCAGCCTCTCGCTTTTACGAGTCCTTTGCTGTTGTCTCATAGGGTTTAGCATCCAATCCGCCGCCAAAGAATACTCGGTGGCGACGGTTCTGCGCGCCGGCGGTGAATACGATGACAATGTGCGTCTAGAAGCTGACGAAATCAGCATAGCCGGTGTTGTGGTGTCACCAGAGGTTAACTTTGGCGTCCGAACAGAAAGGCTTGATATAGCGCTAAATACGGTCTTCGATTTTGCCCGCTTTGATAAAAGCGAGTACAACTCGGACGATCAGGATATCGCGCTGACATCGTCTTACGCCTTCGAGTACAACGTGTTTAAGGCGTCGGCACAGCTCAAGCGAGACTCAACTCGGACCAGCGAATTTTTGGACACGGGAGAAGTAGGTGCTAAAGCAATCGGCCGCGAGGCTCAAAATCTCAGCTTAGGCTGGGAGCATTTTTTTACCGAAAAACAATCGCTGGAACTGTCAGCGAATTATGCGAACGTTGAATACGCGTCAACAAACTTGAATTTGAACGACTATGATTATTCTGGAATAACCGCAGCATACGCTATTGCGCTATCAGGTCGCACGCGACTAATAACCCAAGTGCTAGCAAATCGGTTTGAGTCGGATAGGTTCGGTGTCGCGCTATTCGGTCTGCGTGAAACTGGCGTCGTCTGCCCACCAGGGTCTCTAATTTTTATTAACGGCGGCATCGAACAATGCCCTTCGACCGTTGCTGCAGAGATTCAGCAAGACAGGTACGGTATAAACATCGGCGTAGAGCGCATCCTGACCGAAAAGCTATCATTTTCCATCGCAGTTGGCGCGAATTATGTTGAAAGCAGTTTTGCTTCAAGAGAAGCGGATTCTTTTTCCCAGCGCAGCGAGCTAGACTTGTTGGCCGGCCTGGAAGATGAGGACGACACTTCTTTTTTCTTCAGTTCGACACTTGGTTACACGGGCGAGCGAACCAAGTTGGACTTAAACTTAAGTTCCGGCACGAATCCTAGCGCCAACGGCTATCTAGTACTCAGCAATCAATTATTGCTCAATGTAGACTATCGTCTTTCAGAACGACACAATCTATTTGCCAGGCTCGACTTTGTCGATAGCGAAACATTGGGCGATGCTGTCGAGTCAGGCGGGTCACTTAATTCAAACGACAGAACCTATGGCGCCGCAAGCGTAGGCGCAAGCTACCGGCTTACCGAAGCCTGGTACATTGAGGCCTCATACCGCTATCGAGCGCAAGATCGTGAATTTATTAACGATGTTGCAAAATCCAATGCAGCTTTTCTGAACATAGCCTACAAACCACACAGAAATACCTGGTCGCGCTAATCACGCTCGGGTTTAATACAGTCGAACTTACGTAACGTTATTGTCATGGAATTTACCGAATTAGAAGAAAGCACAAAAGAGTTTTCGGACTACGTTGAGATTCTCAAACGTCGAAGAAAGCCCATGATATTCACTGCGGGCTTAATTTTATTGATTACGCTGCTCGCCTTGTTTTTGTTGCCTCCAACCTATCGCTCCACCGCCACAATTCTTATTGAGGAGCAGGAGATTCCCCGTGACCTGGTGCGGTCCACTATTACGAGCTTTGCTGCGCAGCAAATACAGGTGATTAACCAGCGCATTATGACCATGACCAACATTATCAATCTGGTCGATAAGTTTAAGCTATATCACGACGACGACGGCGAGTTAAATGCGCCGCGCATGGAAGTTGCGGCAGAATTCCGTAACGCTGTGACGATGGACCTGGTCAGCGCCGATGTGATTGACCCGCGAAGTGGCAATCCTACCGAAGCGACCATCGCATTTACGTTGTCATTCGATTACCGCAACCCTGTCCAGTCACAGAAGGTCACCAATGAACTGGTCACTTTGTATCTCAACGAAAACCTTCGTGCCCGTAACCTGCAGAGCGCAAACACCTCAGATTTCTTGCTTGGCGAAGCCAATGCACTAAAAAATCAGCTGGTCGAGCTGGAAAATAGCCTGGCCGAATTTAAAGAGCGAAATGAAGGTAGCCTTCCCGAGCTGTATGATTTCAATATCACGTCGGTAGATCGCACCGAGCGCGAATTGCTGGAAATCAGTCTACGTATTCAGGAACTGGAAAAACGCAAAATAGAGCTCGCATCAGACCTGGCCCAGCTGAGTCCATCGGCGCCGATAGCGTTGCCTTCGGGTGAAATGGTGTTGGGAGATAGCGACCGACTGAAATCACTGCAATCCGAATTTCGTAAAAAATCATCCCTCTATCACGATAATCATCCAGACGTGCGCCGTCTAAAACGTGAAATTGAAGATCTTATCGCGGCTACCGGTATTTCAAGTGATCGCGATGAAGTATTGAAGCAACTCGACGGCGCGCGCGATGAATTGGCGCAGCTGAAAAGCAAATATGTTGATGACAATGCCAAGGTGACAGCCCAACAACGCGTTATCGAACAACTTGAGCAGGAAGCGGCAAGCAGCTCGAGTGGTGGAAGAGTAGCTGCCCCGGATAACCCCGCCTATGTGATGCTGAACACGCAGCTGCAGTCCGCCAGCTCAGAAATTCGCAGCTTGTTACAAAAACAAGAGAAACTAAAAACCAAGATTGCAAGCCATGAAGCAAAGATACTGCGCGCCCCGTCTGTAGAAAGAGACTACAAAGCATTACTGCGCGACTACGATAACGCAACATCGAAATACCAGGAAATCAAAGCCAAGCAGATGGAAGCCAACCTGGCGCAAAACCTTGAACAGGATCGAAAAGGCGAGCGATTCACTTTGATTGATCCTGCGCAACGACCTGTTGATCCAGTGAGTCCAAATAGACTGGCTATACTGTTGTTGGGTTTGGTTCTGAGTGTGGCTGGTGGTTTTGCCGCAGCAGTTTTGCTTGAACTAATGGATGCAAGCGTGCGCGGTGAAAAAGCGTTGACCGATGTGTTGGGAGGCGTCGCACCCATTTCAGTCATTCCTTATATAGAAAATGAATCGGACACAGACACCCATCTACAACGACGCACCAGAGTAAAGCTGGCGCTGGTATTCAGTTTAATAGCTCTATTTATATTCGTTCATTTGTTCTATAAACCGTTAGACGTAATCTGGTTTATTGTGTTGAATAAGCTAGGTTTGAATTAACCCAGGTAGTTAGTTATGGAAAGAGTTCAGCAAGCGTTAGAAAAGGCGCGTGCACAACGTCAGGGAGTTATTGGTTCGCAAGACGAGAGGCGGGGCAATGCGACGGCTTACGTCGGCGGCCCCAGCTCCAAAGCTGATCGTGCTGAATTAACTCGAATAGATTACACCCAGACGCAACGTGTTGAGCTCTCCGATGCAGTTTTGCGAGATAATCGCATCATTGCAGGCTTTGAGCAGGATGCTCGAGTAGAGCCCTATCGGGCGTTGCGCTCTCAAGTTTTACGTAAGATGAGCAGCGAGAACTGGCATACGCTGGCGGTTACCAGTCCCGGTGAAAATGCCGGTAAAACGCTGACTGCTATCAACCTGGCAATAAGCCTTTCACGCGACGTAAACCAAACGGTTTTGTTGGTTGATCTTGACCTGAGCAAGCCGAGCGTACACCACACGTTAGGCGTTGACGTTGAGTTTGGTTTGGTCGACTACCTTGAGGGTCGCGCAAAGTTAGAAGACTTACTGTTCAACCCGGGATTTGAAAGGCTGGTGGTTCTACCGGGGACCCCTCAGGGCCACTATGCATCCGAAATTCTGTCCTCTCCACAAATGCAATCTTTGATGCAGGAATTAGAGCAGCGTTATGAGTCTCGAATTATTATTTTTGATCTGCCACCACTGTTGCGCAACGACGACGCGTTAGTTTTCACGCCTCAAGTTGATACCAATTTACTGGTAGTAGAAGACGGCGTAAGTACTCCCGACGACATACAAAAATGCCTGCACCTACTCGAAGGCAGCCATTTGTTGGGCACCATTTTGAACAAAGCCGTCTAAGCCATGTTGTGTTGTAGTGGCGAAGGTTAAGCATAAATGTATAGAGAGTTTTACGGTTTAGAAGAAAAGCCTTTTAATCTGGCACCCGACCCCAAGTACATTTATTTGTCGCACAAACACAAGTTGGCGTTGAGCATGCTCGAGTACGGGCTATTCGAAAACGCTGGTGGTATTACCGTGATTACCGGTGAGGTTGGGGCTGGCAAAACGACTTTGATCAAGCGTTTGCTGAATAGTATTGATTATAAGAGAACGACGATAGGTATGATTAATAATACTCATCGTAACTTCGGGGATTTGATGCAATGGGTAGCGCTTGCGTTTAATCTCGCGCATGAGAGCAAAGACAAAGTCACGTTATATCGGGATATTCAGCAGTTCTTAATTAAAGAGTACGGGCAAGGCCGAACTTGTGTTTTAGTGGTAGACGAAGCGCAAAATATTGGCGCAGAAACCTTGGAAGAGTTGCGGCTGCTGACGAATATCAATTCAGAAAACGATCAGCTACTGCAGATTATTCTGGTTGGTCAGCCAGAATTGATGGAGTTGTTACTTCAGCCACAGTTGTCGCAAATAACCCAGCGCATCGGCGCTGAATATCACTTGGAAGCGTTAGACTTGTCAGATACGGTGAAATACATTCGCCACCGTTTACAGGTAGCGGGTTGCACCGAATTGATATTTGATAAGTCGGCGTTTCTGGCTATTCATGTTTTCAGTCGCGGCATTCCTCGTCTGATCAATACCCTATGCGAGTATGCATTGCTCACCGGCTACGCGCTGGACAAAAAGACAATCAACCACAGCATTATTTTAGATATTATCAAAGCACGCAGAATCAGCTTCAGTGATTGGCGTAAGAACATCTCCGATCGCGATCTGGGATTGCTGCAAAAGCTGAATGCATTAACCGGTTCAGACGTGCTTGCCGGTATTTAGGTATAAGGGGACAGTATGCGAGTTGTAATGATAGGGGCGGGCTACGTGGGCCTAGTGTCAGGGGCATGTTTTTCTGAATTTGGCGCGTCGGTGATCTGTATTGATGTCGACGAAGCGAAAGTGCAGCGTCTCACACAAGGCAAAATTCCGATTTACGAACCAGGTCTGGAACAACTGGTAGCCAAGAACGTTGCAGCTGGCCGGTTGCAATTCTCCACAAATTTACAGGCCGCTGTTCCGCAAGCGGATATTATTTTTATTGCGGTAGGCACGCCCACACGGCGCGGTGATGGGCACGCCGATTTGAGCTACGTATATGAAGCTGCCAAAGGCATTGCGCCGCTGCTGAAAGGCTACACAGTGATTGTCAATAAATCGACAGTTCCAGTCGGTACAGCAAGGCAAGTCCAGCGCATTATCAAAGAACATAACGCGGATGCCGACTTCGACATTGCTTCAAATCCAGAGTTTCTGCGCGAAGGTGCCGCGATTGGCGACTTTATGCGACCTGACCGGGTAATACTTGGCCTGGAAAGCCCGCGCGCGGAAGAGGTTTTGCGTGAGCTGTACCGGCCATTAAATTTGATCGAAGCCCCCATTCTTACCATGCAGCTGGAAAGTGCTGAACTCACAAAATACGCATCTAACGCATTCCTGGCGACAAAAATCAGCTTCATTAACGAAATCTCAACACTGTGCGAATCAGTGGGTGCCGACGTGCATGCCGTCGCCAAAGGTATGGGGCTGGATGGCAGGATAGGGCGTAAGTTTTTACACGCCGGTCCCGGCTACGGCGGTTCGTGTTTTCCCAAAGATACTACCGCGTTGATTCGAATCGCGCAGGAAAATGATGTTTCGTTGCGCATCGTAGAAGCCGTTGTTGATGTCAACCATGCGCAGAAAGCGCGCATGGTGAAGAAAATTAAAAATGCGATGGGCAATGATATATCTGGCAAAACTATCGCTTTTCTTGGGCTGACGTTTAAGCCGGAAACCGATGATATGCGAGAAGCACCTTCAGTGGCTATTATTCCGCCGCTGCTCGACAAAGGCGCAATAATAAAGGCACATGACCCCAAGGGAATAGAGCAGGCCAAGCTCGAGCTACCCGACGCTGTTCAATATTGCAAAGATCCATACACAACGGCGGAGGGTGCCGACGCTGTCGTGTTGCTCACCGAGTGGAACCAATACCGCTCTCTTGATTTAAACCGACTGCTCGCCAACATGTCCGGCAATTATTTTATCGACTTACGTAATGTATATGAGCCCGCGAGAATGCAGCAACTTGGCTTTAACTATTCCTCCGTCGGGCGCAAATGAAATTTTACTTTCTTGTTTCTGGAGAAAGTCTTGCCATTAAAACTACATATCGCTGATTAGATTGTGAGGCGCTAGGTAATTGGCTCAGTTTGTTGGCGAGTCATATTACCTGAACCTGACCTACGAGCTTTGATTTTGCTGTTGGAGCCAACGCTACTGAACAGGGTTATGGCCGAGGTTTTGTACTATGAAGCACAGGCAATTGTGAAACCTTCCTTGATTTTCCTGAGTGACAAATGACAGGCAACAGACCGATTAGCGTGACCAATGTGATAGCGTTGGTAATACTGTCAGTGGCGACTATCGTGTCGAGCCATATGGTTGACCACTACGAGTTTACTGGCGATGAGTTGCTTGTGAACAATAATTTCCAAAAAGAGCTTGAGAGTTGGCAGGAAGTAGGCCATGGAGAAGCAGAGGCTGACGTGAACTCACATATCGTCCGTTTGGTTTCAGAAGGAAAAAATGAAACGGTTGCGATTAGGCAAACGCTTACAAACATTGAAAAGGGACAGCGGGTACGTTTTGCAGGATCGATCAAAGCCCAGCAAGTTGGCAGGGGTGATAAAGCGTGGCAGGCAGCGCGCCTTATTTTCGTTGGCGTCGACGGCAGTGGCGGTTCAATATATAGCGTTCCGCACATACTGACTGCTCTCAATGGAAGTGCAGGCTGGGAGCACTTTGCCAGAGTATTTGCCTCTAGTTCTAACGCTACCAATCATTACATTGAAATACAGTTGGTCAACGTGATTGGAGTGGTATGGGTAAAAGATCTCAGTGTAAGATACGTACAAGAGACGAATGCGTTTAAATCATACCGGTTAGCAGCTGTGTTATCGTGGTGCATATTGATCCTGTGGATTTTAGCGCCGCACAGGCGCGCTTTGTTGGGCTCAAAGTGGAACATTTTGATGATGTTTCTGGCGATAGGAGTACTCTTCGCAGTGCTAATGCCAGCCAGCTCTAAAAATGATGTTGTTGAATTTCTGCAACGCTTTCTTCCATGGATTGATGCAGAGAGTGGGTTTTTCGGAGTCGGACATTTCTTGATGTTCAGCGCGTTGTCGGTAGTTGTATTTTGGAGAGTTGAACCCTGCAAGGCAGAAGCTGCTTGTTTCGGATCGCTGATTTTATTTGCAATGCTCACAGAAATTGTGCAGTTTCTAGTAGATGGGCGTACTCCACGAGTTTCGGATTTTTTTGTGGATTTTACGGGAGTAGCTTTGGGATTATTTTTGTCTCGTTATTTCTCATCTGATAAATCCCGCAAAAAAGAAGCAGAGCAGTATGACTAGAGTCCGTCCAACGAGACCCTGAACATGCAGCAGAAATGTGTCTAAAAAAACAGAGACGATAGTTATTCGCGTTTCGTCATTTTTCAGCACGAGATAGTAGCGTAGTTAGTAATCCGCCTGCCGTTAGCTGCCAGCTTGTTTCGCAAGTACCTAATGCAGCATGGGAGTTTTAAGTTCGACAACATCGTCGCTCTGGGCGCGAGGTAATTTAACAGTAAGTGGCCATTCATGAAGACACTATTTTTAAAATCGTTGAAATCTCTGCATACGCTAGCTAAGCCTGATGCATCGAGGTTTGGCCGTAACTGGCATATGTTTCCCAATAAGGCCTATGCATCAGAGCTTATATCACAAACTTTGACATCGAATAAGCCAGCAATGATCGCGAGATTGGGTGCAAATGAATTGCTATGTATGACGAACTATCTTGGCGTAAAAGATCCAGCCAAATACAAGAATGTTAGAGGCTATATTTCAAGTCAAGCTCCCCCTTGGTGGTGGAATAAATCAACCTTGGCTCAAATGCAAGATTGTGCGGGGTTTTTTCCTGTCCGCTTGGACAAAATTGAACAGTTTTGCGAGATGATGATCGAGGATTTACAGAATGTAGATATTCTCGGTTCTTGGTTAAAAGAAGAATCGTTTTTTTCAAAAGAGCTGTGTAATGCAAAGAAAGTAATGCTGGAAGATTTGGAGCCGTTTTTTACCAAAGACCCCTGGACGAACGCGCTAGAGAATAAACGAGTGTTGGTAGTGCATCCATTTGCTAAAACCATCAAAAGCCAATTTGAGCGAAGAGAAAAACTTTTTAATAACGCTTTATTGCCACCGTTTGAGCTAGAAGTACTTAAAGCCGTACAGAGCATAGCTGGGCAGAAAACAGAATTTGAAGATTGGTTTGCGGCTTTAGATTCGATGAAAGAACAGCTTACCAAAAAGCATTTTGATATCTGCATTCTAGGGTGCGGTGCGTATGGATTTCCGTTAGCTTCGTACGTAAAAAATATGGGCAAACAAGCAATTCATTTAGGCGGGGCGACTCAACTTTTATTTGGTATAAAAGGCGCAAGATGGGAGCAGTATATAGTTTACCCGTATTCGAATCTATTTAATGAATATTGGGTTCGACCCAGTAATATCGAAACGCCTCAAAAATCTGATTTGGTCGAGGGTGGGTGTTATTGGTAGCACTAGCGATGTATCCCTTATTTCGTTTGTCACCGGTTCGTGCAAATGTTGCTAAAAAATACCGCCTGTAATTTATGGAGTTAGCTGTTGGTTACTAGGATACGTAATGCACACAAGTAAAATGATTCGAGTCTTACTTCTTCCTTTCGGCTTAGTTGTTAAGCTCTATGATCTTGCCGTTGCCGGGTCACGAGATGTACACAATAAATTTAGATTTCGAGGATCTTTAATAGACAGAAATTGCTGCATCGATCCGTTATCAAAAATAGACAGGAACTGTCACATATTAGAAAACTGCCTTGTCATAAACAGCGCAATCAAGAAATATAGCTATATCGGTAGAAATTCGATTGTGCAAAATGCCAGTATTGGTTCATTTTGTTCGATTGCAAATGATGTCTTTATAGGGCTTGGAACGCACCCCACCACACTGTTTTCAACGTCTCCACTTTTCTACCGTGTATCAAATACTTTTGGGGTTAAACTTATCGAAAGAGACGACGGTTTTTCTGAATATCAGCCAATCAATATAGGTAATGATGTGTGGTTAGGCGCAAGAGCGACTGTTATGGATGGTGTGACCATTGGCGATGGCGCAATCATTGCCGCTAATGCGGTGGTCACCAAGGATGTGCCTCCTTTTGCTATTGTGGCTGGCGTTCCTGCAAAAGTTATCACTTACAGGTTCTCGCCGGAGAAAATCGAAGAGCTGCAAAAAACTCAATGGTGGTCGTGGCCTTTAATAGACATTCAAAAGCGGTCTAAAGAGTTGAATACGCTGTAGATGAACATCATAGATATTAAAATAATCGCAGAAAACTATCTTTGGAAAAGTTCGCATTTTAAGGACTTTGTGAGATTATTGTAACTGGGAGGTAATTAAAAAACCTAGGGACCATGAGAAGAGAACACAACATGAGTATTGACAGCGTTTGAGTCCTATAAACAAACCTTGTTTGCTCATACCCCAAAAACTTTCGGTGTATCATTAATAAAAACTTGTGACGATTGTTTTGCCGAGGCAAACCACAGCTGTGCTCCAATTTACAAGGTATTGCTGGGTAAAGAGTTGGATCGATTGTCTACGGTTTCCTTTGTAAGCAACCCTTGAGCGAGACTGTTGTCCGCTTTTAATTTGTTAAAGTGAGGAAGGTTAACAGCTGCTGATCGCCACATGGGTCGGGTATTGTCGGAGCAATGTGCTACTTCCGAGCGCTTTGTCAAAGATTGGCTGCCAAGAAATGGAATTTGCGGTTATATACACTTTGTTCCAAAGCATGAATTCGTGCGTGGTTGGAGCAACAATATTATAGCTGATGACTTCGTAAAGTTTGCGAGTCTCGACGCTGAGTGGTCAGGGGTTGCTGCCAGTTTAGCTATTCCTCTACGGAAGGTTTGACGTGCAAATTTGTGCGCAAAACATGATTTTCAAGAGCACTGTGATAGTGAGAGTATTGAAATTGTTAGTAAACTTCATAAGAAAGATGTCAAATTCTTTTGTTATTCGTAGAGTTAGCGTCGCTTATGTTCCGTAAATTTTCTTCCGACGTTAGTTATACTGTCTGCGCCATATTTGTTAATAAAGAAATCGGCTATACGTCCAAATGAAGCCAATAATTTATCTGTTCAAGGCACTACGAAAATTTAAAGGAATTCTACTTGATGGTGTTTATACACCTCTCGCCAAGCTTATTTTTATACTTAATGGTGTTAGCTATGACGAGGGATTGCGCGTAAAAGGCCTGATGAAGGTGCTCGTTACGCGCAGAGGCGTTGTCAACATAGGAAAAGGTTTGAAAGTGAATAGCGGGCGTAATTTTAATGTGATAGGACGACAACAACCCTGCATTTTTTGGGTCGAAGGTGCTCTAACTTTAAAAGACAATGTGGGTATCAGCGCTAGTGCGATCATATGTAATCATCAGATAACAATCGGCAACAATGTGATAATTGGCGGGAACACGGTTATATACGATACTGACTTTCATTCACTTGACGCTTCTCAAAGAAACAACCCAGGCGAAGATCGGTTCAATGCATCATGGGCTCCTGTAAATATTGGCGACAACGTCTTCATCGGCGCTCATTCGACAATATTGAAAGGAGTGACGATTGGTTCAAATTCGATTGTGGGTGCTTGTTCTTTGGTATCTCGCGATATCCCTGGAAATGAGATATGGGCGGGAAATCCTGCAGTGTTTATCAAGCACATCAAATCTGTGGTTGCTCATAAGCGAGAAGATGATAAAGCATGACAGCTATCGCAATATTCGTTTGTGCAGCTTTGGGTATCATGATATTTCCAATGCTTATACCCTATCTTTTGCTGAGCTACATGGTTGTGAATGGAGTTGCTAGCAGGGATTTTATTAATAATGGCCTGAAGGTTTCAGCTGGAGGGGTGAACATTTTTCCTCCAGACTTGCTCTACGCGGCAGCTTTACTATTAGCTATTTTTGGGATGATTCGTCTTTTTCTAACAAGACGGCTGCGCAAGTTTGCATCTCTGACAAAAGCAGTTATTGCAATAGTGACTTGTTACTTTGTGTTTTTCGCCATTAAGTTCGTTAATGGATACTTTGCCGGTGTACCAATTGACTCGCTAGTAAGGCTATTCGCATCGGATACACAATGTGTGTATTTTCTTCTAGTTTTGCTGAATATCAAAAATGAAAAAATGCTAGTACAGTTGCTCTATTTCGTAGTGATTGTGAGCGTGGTTTTCCCCTTTTTTCAACCCTTCCTCTACGGATCAGTCGACCAAATTGCGCTGGAGAAAGGTCAGGGAGGTACGCTTAGATTAGGTTCCGGCATCGCGAATTTGTTTTTGATGTTGGGGATCTTTGCGCTTTTCGTTTGGGAGCGTAAATTATGGTTATCGGTTATACCGTTGGCAGGAATTGCAATGCTTGGCCAACGATCTGCGTTTTTATCGCTGGCGCTAGGCGTAATGGTTCTCGCTATACGAAAGAAAAATACTATGAAGTATTTGGCGCTTAGTGGTACGGTCGGCGTACTACTGGTGGTAGCTTTGATAGTGATCCAAGCCGCAACATCAGTGCCGGTTGTGGATAAGGCTGTTGAGCGTCTATCCCAAACGTTTGAGAGGACAGGCTCAACGGAAGCGAGAATTAACGTGATACCTGTGGCGTTGACTCAGATAGGTGAACAGCCAATCGTTGGTTTTAGCTATCGCGATATTTACGCACTGACGCTACAGCAAGACAGTGATGCGTTTGCGTTTAACATGTTACATCCACATAACTTTGTTCTAGCATCACTTCTACGTTCAGGGTTCATTGGTTCTTTTTTATTATTCAGTGTCATCGGCATAGCACTATTATCTGCTTTTCGTTTGTCACGACAAAAAGCGACGCAAGAGCAGGGTTTGTATCTCGCTTCCACTATTATGTTCTATGTTCTTTTTGGCACAATGAATACGTCTTTTTTCTCTGCAGGAGAAGTTTTCTGGGTATTGGTCGGGGTTAGTATGTGGTACATAAACAAGGCCTACTATTCCGAGCGTCAGCATATGCGACGCATTTCGTGAAAGTTTGGATATATATACCGGTATTCAATCGAATTTCGTATACGTCAGATTACCTATCGTCTTTTCAACCACAAACCTACACAAAATACTTTACGATTATCTGGGACCACAGTTCAACAGGCGGTACAGGTGAGACAATTCGACTCGATTATCTAGTGATACTGCCCGATGTTTGAAGTGCACTTCTGTACAGGCAGCAATCGGCTATCTCAGCCCGGTGATGTTTGAGGCACAACAAGTCGCTCAACGCTGTGTCTACCGCTAGTGGGCAAGATCAATAGTAGTCTTCACACCATTGCCGGGCATGCGCAGGGCGTTTATACGTTTCTGAACAGGCACTAGCTAACAGTCAAATGCAAATTAACTTCTAACAAAGTGTCCATATGAGGTTGACACGTTCCGCTATTGTCATGTCGCAAACAGGGAGTGACAGCCACGGATGCGCTTTGACTTGTATTGAACGGTAATATGCCAGAGGGTTTTCGAGCTGATTTCGACTGCATAGTTACTAACAAATTTCGATGGAAATTATTGAAAGCGATGTATTTTAATATAAATTTATTTGACATAATACGCTGTTATTGAGAGTTATCATCATGCTCCAATCTTTTCCAATACAAAATGAGTCTCAAAACGCTCACTTACAGAAGGAGCAAAAAAAATGGCTAAGCGAGTAATCGTGGCTTCTCACCGTCGTTCAGGAACACACTTGACTATTGATTCAATAGTAAATAACTTTAAGGCCTTTCAGAACAATCCAGCAATTAATAAAGTAACTGTTGATCATCTTGCGCCTCATGTAACTAAATGGAATTTAACACCTGAGATCCTTGATCGCCGCATTCGTGATACGTCATGTGTCCTTAAAACGCATGCCCACGGCAACATAGTGGAATTCTTTGGAACAGCAGATAACGCTAAAAGAAAATACATCGAAACTTTATTCGGTGACGCGAAGATTATATATGTTCACCGCGATGGCCGAGACGTAATGACGTCTCAGTGGTACTACCAAAGGCAATTTGATGATTCTGTTAAAAAGAAATCTTTCGGCGAATACCTTCGAACCGAAAACGAATTCGACAGGGACACTTACAAAACATCTTTTAGCAGACCCGGTTATTGGGCTTTCCATGTTAATTCCTGGATAAACAGAAAGAATGTCCTAGCTATATCATTCGATGAATTCACTGTCGACTATTCGTTGACGTTACAGAAGATTGCGAAGTTCATTGAGGAACCGCTAAATGAAGACGTTATTAATACGTTGATGTTTTCAAAGCAAAATAATGGAATCTTCAAAAAGCTGAAACAGAAGCTTTTCAAAAACAAGCTACAGCGTTCTTCAGTGCTTTTCCGAAAAGGTAATTCTGGAGATTGGAAAGATTGCTTCTCAGAAGAGGATAAATTGTTTTTCGACAATTCTTCTGAAAAACTAAACGAAAAACTGGGATACAATTAGTTGCTGAATCGAAAAGGTATTGTAAGTGAAGCACGCTACGGGGAAGCAGTTACTCAAAATACTGCTATTGAAAAGATAAGTAAACGGAACTGCACGCGTTGTATATAAATGTTATTAAGGTGTTAGGAGATGATACTAGACGACATTGACTGATCTATTGAAGAACTCATACTTGTTTACAAGATCCTCAAGGTTTTTCCTCGAAAAGCGATACAGTCAGCCTTGCCTCGCGACTTGGTTGAACTCTAGCCGCATTAATCCTTATTAGTAACTAATTCAAAGTAAAAGACCGATATGTTAAAAGGTGCTGCCCTACTTACCTGCTTCAACCGTAAGCGGTTAACTCTTGAATGTGTTGGTAGCTTGCTTCAACAATGCGAGCACGAAAGTTACTCTATGACGGTTTATCTTGTAGATGATGGCAGTTCTGACGGTACCTCCGAAGCTATTAGACAAGAATACCCTCACGTCAATATTATTCGGGGTGACGGCTCTCTGTATTGGAATGGAGGAATGCGCGTTGCGTGGGAAACAGCGCTTGATAGCAATTATGATTTTTATCTATGGGTAAATGACGACTCGATGATATTTCCTGATACAGTTTTAAAGCTTGTAAAAACTTATAAGGACCTTTCTTTGCAGTTCCCTAACGTCGGTGCGATAGTCGGTACAATGACTGACCCGCATTCTAATGTTCCGACATATGGAGGCAGGTTATTCCATAGCAAATTCACTCCACTTAAAATTGGTGATGTGATCGTTCCAAAAAACATTCCTCAACAGTGCGATATGATGAATGGTAACCTGACATTAATACCAGCTGCTTCAGTTGAGAAAATCGGCATACTAAGTGATAGGTTCACCCATGGTCTGGGTGATTTTGATTACAGCTTTCGACTTGCAAACGCAGGTTTACAATGCTGGGTTGCACCTGGAGTACATGGAAATTGCCCCAAAAATAGTATTGATGGAACATGGAAAGATAGTAAGCTAAAAGTTAGTGAACGACTGCAATTATTAAAACGCCCCAATCAACATGAACCGACCAGTGAATTTTTATATTTCATTCGATTACATGGCGGCTACGGTTGGCCATTGCTTTGGGCAAAAATATGGGTTAAAGGAAAACTCCCCATTCTCTGGGTATTAAAACGGTAATAGATTATCGTGTAAGCATTTTAGCGCGCCATCTGTCACAGATGGGCAGCACATTCGCTTTGCATGGAAAAGTTCATATAAGTGAAAAACAAAAAAGTTCTAATTATACAAGAGGTCATGAAACGCTACCGGCTTCCTTTCTATGAGGAACTTTATCGGCGTCTAAGCAAAACTGGCGTTGATCTTACTGTCGCTTACAGCGAACCTAAAGGCAAGGAGATAGATAAAGCCGATAATTGCAATTTACCAAAACACTATGGAAAGCCAGTTAAACTCGTTTCAATCTTAAATGGCAAAATGCGTTATCAGCAATGCCTTAGCGATATAGTAAAAGCGGATTTAGTTATTGTCGAACAAGCAAACAAACATCTCGTTAACTACTTACTCATACTCCTAAGTGCGGTTAAATTAAAGCGTTTTGCTCTCTGGGGACATGGTAAGAATTATCAAGCGGATTCTTTTAACAAAAAGGAAAAGATCAAGAAGCTTCTATTAACACAAGCAGATTGGTGGTTTGCATACACCAATGAAACGGCTCGCTATGTAAAATCTTGTGGCTTCCCACAACAACAAATAACTAATGTGGAAAATAGCATTGATGTGAGGCAGCTCAATGAAGATATTCAATCTGTAAAGCCTGAAGAGATCAGAGACTTCAAAAAAAAGCACGGCATCCCTAACGATGCCATCATAGGGCTATTTTGCGGTGCGATGTATGAGGAAAAGCAACTCCCTTTTTTATGTGAATGTTTGATAAAAATACAAGAGAAAGACAAACGTTTCTACTTCATCTTCGCGGGTGCCGGCACTGATGGCTCAGTCGCGGCCAATTTCTGTCGGCAAAACCCTTGGGCTTGCTATGTAGGCCCGGTATTCGATACAGAGAAAGCTTTATGTTTTGCAACAGCTGATCTCGTTTTGAATCCGGGATTGGTGGGGCTGGGTATACTCGACTGCTTTGCTGCAGGCACGCCAATGGTAACTACTCGCTACCCTAAACACAGCCCGGAAATCGCATATATAAGCAATGGTGAAAACGGCATCGTGTCAGACTTTACAATCAGTAGCTTTAGTCAGGCCGTTATTTTCACGCTCAAACAAAAGGACTTGCTAAGCATGTTGCAAGTAAATGCAAAGCTTGCGGCACAAAATTACTCCGTTGAAAATATGGCTAGAAATTTTGCGCAAGGAGTACAGGAAGCTCTACATCAATAATATGCGCATATTAATTTGTCACAATGCATATCAGCTAAACGGCGGAGAAGACGCAGTCGTGGAATCTGAATATGAATTGTTAAAAAGCCATGGGCATGACGTTGAGCTTTATATTGTTAGTAACGATGAAATTAGAGGGGTGCTTGATAAAGTCAAAACTGGTTTACACGCGAGCTATTCTGAGTCATCAAAGGAGCGTATTAGAAACCTATTATCCGTGCTGAAACCTGATGTTGTTCATTTCCACAACACTTTCCCTCTACTTACCCCCTCTGTGTATGATGCCTGTAGAGAGATTGGTGTTGGCATCGTACAAACGTTACATAACTTTCGCACAATATGTCCAAGCGCTTTGTTGTTGCGCAACGGGAAACTCTGTGAGTTATGCATCTCCGGCACCCCCTACTACGGCACCTTGCACAAGTGTTATCGTGGTTCAAGACTGCAGTCATTTGCGGTATCCCACATGGTTTCGCACCATCGCAAAGTAAACACTTGGAACGAAAAAGTTGATCGATTCATTACATTAACAGAGTTTGGGCGTGAAAAATTTGCGGCGGCCAGATTCCCTACCAATAAAATTCGGGTAAAACCTAACTTCGTTAGACACAGCCTTGCCCCTACTACTGAAGAGCGGCAAGACTTCTGCTTGTACGTTGGTAGAATTTCCGAAGAAAAAGGTTTGGACACTTTATGCCAGGCATTCAGTCAAACCAACATTCCGTTAAAAATTGCCGGTAGCGGTCCTCTTTTGCAGGACCTACGGTCGAAGTACTCTGTAGACATTGAGTTTCTCGGGCCTCAAACTCAACAACAGATCAATCATTTGATGGCTGATGCGCGATTTTTGGTGATGCCATCAAAGTGGTATGAGACTTTTGGCTTAGTCATTATTGAAGCCTATGCCAATATGCTGCCAGTAGTATGCTCCGACCTAGGTGCGATGCGAGAACTAGTTAAAAATAACGAAACAGGTCTACACTTCGAAGCTGGCAATGCTCAGGATTTGGCAGTGAAAGTAAAGTGGTTATATGACAACCCCAATGAATGTCGGCAAATGGGCGAAAATGCTTTCCGAGAATATCAAGAGAAATTTACGCCTGAAATCAACTATAAGATGCTTATCGATATTTACCAGGAAGCAATAAATGAAAGTATATATAAATTTAACTAGCTACTACATTTTGTCGCTTTCGTAAAGTACGATTGTATATGGAAGTTTCTATCGAGTATTTTCACTTGCGCAATTGTAAGCGCTTCACGATGTGCAATTTGTCTTTAGGTGTTCGACAACGATTAGGTAAGTGCTTATAAATGCTGCATCGTTATTTAGATTACCAAAGTCCGAATGACCAGAAAGCGAAAATGAGAAAGGCGATACCGTTAGCGAGATGACTGAGGCCAACGCAACGCAGCAAGTAGGATCAGTTAACGCGATAGCGGGAGAAACCAGAGAAGAACTCAAATTTACGTGACCACCACAGCCACGCCTGATCTCAACTACCGTAGTCAAGTCAGTAAACGCTTCGGATAAGCAGTTGCTTCAAAACACGATTCAAGTTACAACATCGATCAAGCAAATTTCCCATGATTGCAGAACCAAAAGAAAAACAACACTCCGCGTCCAGCGCATTAATATGGACGTACGCAGGCGTGACGGTAAAGATTGTATGCCAGTTAGGTATCGGGATCGCTATCGCTAGAATGTTGGGCCCTGAGCCTTACGGCCTTGTCGCTACAAGCACCATTATTATGTCACTCTGCTCCCTTTTAGCCGATGGAGGAATTTCGGCCTCACTAATCCATCATCAAGACGCGTCTGATCAAGAAATCGCTGGCGCTTTCTGGGCTCAACTTAGCTTGTCGTGTGTTGTTGCCATAATTATCGTCTGGTTAGCTCCAGTTTTCGTCGGCTGGCTTAACGCACCGGATGCTCGAATAATCGTTCAAGTAACAGCCATAGCTTTTCCGTTATATGCAGTAGCCAGCATTTCTACCGCGCTTCTTAGACGCAAACTTAACATGAAAATTATCCAGATTTCTATGATCTGCTCTTACTTATTTGGTTACGGCGCAGTTGGCATCATTTTGGCGACTAAAGGTTATGGCGTTTGGTCGCTCGTTCTTTCTCAGCTAGCGCAAGCTGGGGTCAACGTCATTATTCTTTTATTTGCCGTTCGACCGCCTTTAAAAAGCCCGGCTTGGCCAAAACGCATGCTGGGGTACGGGGGATGGGTTGTACTCAATAATATTACTGCCTGGAGCCATGGCAACATGATGAATATTGCTTTAGCTAGGGTATTCGGTGTGGTGGCTCTAGGGCAATTTAATCGACTCGGATTGATAACTAAGGATACGGTCCCTCTAATAGGCGGCCCTATTCAACAAGTGCTATTTCCAGTCTTATCACGTACTGCTGGCGACAATACGCGGCACCAACAAGTTATCCGTTCGACGTTTCAGCTTATCGGACTATTGTTCTTTCCTGCAATGCTGATCATGTTTTTATTCCCTCACGAAATAGTCGCCGGAGTTTTCGGCGCAAAATTTCTTGATGACGCCGAAATGCTGTCACCGTTGGCTTTGGCAGCCATTGGATCCATTTTCTCATCGACCATGAGCTCTATTTTCTTTGGAAGCGGCAAACCGAAAATTCAGTGGTTTGTCCAATTGTCAACGCTCCCCCTTACAGCGATAGCCTTATGGTATTTTAGCCAAGATACGATAATCATACTTTGCTGGGGTTTTAGCCTAAGTATCTGGATGCGAGCTGTTGTTAACCTAATTACTGCAATTTTCAGCAAGGTTATTACAGCCACTGATTTATTTTTGGGTTTCGGGCCAGCCATATTCCCAGCAGTAGCGGCGGCGCTCTGTGCTTGGTTCGGCTTTTCTAATACAAACTTAGGCTCAGCAGAACTTCAACTCTTACTTGCTCTAGCACTTGCGATTATAGGTTGGCTCATAGGCATAGGGCTACTGTGGAGTTCGACAATTCCTAGTTCAATAAGAATCAAAATTAGCTCACTAGCAAAAAGATATAGCCTGCAATTTAGCAGGCTGACGAAAAGATCGGAATAAGTTGCAGCTCCCTCATTGCTAACAACGTACGAAGGAGTGTTAGACATGACATAGGAGTCCACTTTGCCACTCCAATTAGAAATCTCTCGAATAGTTCTTTCTGGACCTCCTGTCCAACCTTCGGTTAGGGTATTATCCCTCAACTGGGTTAACCACATTTATTGAACCACTTCACTAGCCCTAGTTGGGTTTATGGTAGGCAGTAAGAAGCCTTGAAATTCTGCTTAGGCGTGTAACTAAAGATGGGATACTTACAATAGCAAATGAAGGCATATAAAAGGATTAGGCAAATTGGGGCATTAATCACATTGTGGGGGTACGATGTAATTAGGTTTACAAAATATCTAAATTACATTGATAAAGATGATACCTTGGACAAGATAAAAGGTACATTAACCATGAACTATCATGTTATTGAGAAAGGATTAACCATGCCAGCGCCAAGGCTAGGCTTTGGCCTAATTCAGCTGCAACAGTTAATTCTATTATTGGATAAATATAAAAAAATTGGATTTCCTGTAAAGGAGTACGAATACATATACAGTATTAAAATTTTGGAAGAGTATTTATCTTTCCACGAATTAAGGGGCTATCAACTAAATGCTGATTTGAAAAATAAAATATCAAACGCTTTAAATTATCATGGTAACGCTGGTGCTTCTGAGCAATTAAGATTCTCCACTAAAAGTTACTTCGAGCATAAGACGGCTGAATTTTCCAAGCTTTCTCAATCAAGGTATTCAGTCAGGAATTATCGCAATAAAGAAATTTCAGATGTGGTTATTAAGTCATGTATTGAATCTGCTTCAAAATCACCTTCCTCATGTAATCGTCAACCAGTTAGAGCCTATTTTGTAAAAAATAAAGAATTGATAACAAATGCACTAAATATACAGCATGGAAACAGAGGGTTCGGGCATTTAGCTGAATGTGTAATTGTAATCACAACAAACATATCTGCTTATCAAGATTACACAGAAAGGCATGAGCTAGCTTTGAACGCAGGAATGTTTTCCATGTCACTAATGCTAGCTTTATTTGAGCAGGAGATTGCCTCTTGTCCATTAAACTGGAGCGTAAAACCAAGAGAGGATAAAATGCTAGCAACGTTATTGGGTATACCGAATAATGAGATGATCAACCTCTTGATAACGTGTGGTTATACCCCGGAAGAATTTTCCGTTGCATGTTCGCCGCGAGTTAGAGCAGATAAATATTACAGGATAATTCGGTAATAAAGATGAGGGTAGGATTGTTAACGTTCCACGCTGCATACAACTATGGTGCAATGCTGCAAGCGTTTGCTACTCAGAAGGTTCTTGAGGAAATTGGAGTAGAAGTTGAAATACTTGATTTTTATCCAAAAGCAAATGAACGTAAAAATTTAAATTTAAATTTAACTTTTAGCATTAAACAGATAATAAAACAGTTTATAGCTTTATTCGATGATGACATTCAGTATAAATATACCAAGTTTAAGAAGTTTAGATCTCGCATGAAGCTCACGACTCGCTATTACTCATTAGAAGATCTAGAACGGGCGGAGTTAAATTACGATATGATTATAGTTGGTAGCGACCAAGTGTGGAATATACAAAATGGTATAAACGAAATGTATTTATTGGATTTTGTACCTAAGCACATCCCCAAAATATCTTATGCATCAAGCTTCGGTGCAGCAATAGTTTCTGATGAATATTCCTCTATTTTTGTAAAACATTTGACCACATTCAAAGCTGTTTCAGTTAGAGAAATCGATGGCGTAAATTTTTTACAAAAATTACTTAGAAAAAAAGTAAGTCACGTGCTTGATCCAACGCTATTGCTGACTTTGGATCATTGGAAAAGACTTATTACTAGGATTCCAATTGATTACGATTATGTATTCACTTACGGACTAAGCAAAAATGAAAAGAGCATAGAATTCTTAAGGGCTGTTTCAGAAAGGTATAATCTACCGGTGATAGGTATTCCTATGGGAGAAAGAGTGCCCAAAGAGTTTGATACAGAAAAAGATATTAAAGATGCCGGGCCAGATGAGTTTCTTTCATATTTGCATGGAGCAACGGTGGTAGTGACAGGGTCTTTCCATGGTTTAGCGTTTTCTATCAATTTCAATAAAACATTTTATGTAATAAAGCACGATTCTAGAAATTCAAGAATGGATAGTTTGTTGAAAATATTAGGCTTAACGGAAAGGCAGGAATATACCCCGGATGACGTCAAGAATTTAAAAGGTGAAGATCTATATATTGATTTTAGAGGGGTTAACTGCAAGCTATCAGAGGAGCGAATTAAATCTCAAAAATATCTAACGACAGCACTCTTTCAATAATTTTGAATTTACTTCGCAATTAGCTACTCAGCCGGAACTATTGAATAGCTGCTTATACGTAACTGCATTTCGTGATGTATCCTTGCGGCAACAAGGCAACAGCTCGATTAACGATTTTAGGGATTTATATTTGTCGCGCTTCAACGAAGGCATTACGAAGACGGGTGTATGGACGCAGGCAGAGATGCTACCACTCCGCTCCGGCTTCGTATTGTTTGGCGCCGGGCCTGATTTTCTTGCTTGGAATAGCTAACAGCCGTCCGAATACCGCGCTTTAGATGCATGTTCTATAGGCGCTCATTTCTGCACTTATTTGCCTTGTGAGTTAAGCGCACGTAGAAAAGGATTAGCTTATAGCGCTATCCACAGCTCCGGCGCCCACTTACGGCCGTGGTTTGGTTCACACCAATAACGTACTTCAGAAGCGGCCACGACATTGTCGTCGTTCATCATCGATCTCATCTTTCGGGTCTTCCCCAATGATGACTGGCGAACAGCCTAGCCTAACTCATTATCATTTGGTTAATGGAGGCGGCTATTTTGTTCGAATATTCACATAACAACAGCCAAAATCACTTTACTTTTAGTTCACCGACTGTAGGAGGGGAGCTTCTATTTGTCTTCTCCAGACCTTTGCTCGATGTCGCTATATCAGACAGTGTTATTTCTTTAATGCCCAACGATCTGGCAGGTGAACTCGCCTGAAGCCTGAAATCACCAGCTGCAGCGTTTACAAAACCAGGGTCAGCTAAAAGACTGTTTTTGTCGTGTCCCGTCTCCTGCCAGACAGGCCAATCTGCGAACACGCCTGTATCACTTTCAGTTAGCCAGTAATCGACCTTCACATTTTTGCCGTTATTCCAGATCACGTTGTAGTCGATGTCGACATCGGGAGGAATTTTATACTTAAATATGGCATCAAGATCGGGTCGGGAGGAATCACTTACGATGATATTATGTGTGATTTTATTACCTTCCGGCCAGCGAGGGTTGTTCATTGGTTTCGCCAACTTGGGAAAACGATTCTGCCAAGTAGAGCTTTGGTGGGGTACCATGTTTAATCTCGAAGTTAGAACGTCCCAATTGAACGATTCGAAACGTGCATCTATCCAAATTGCGTGCCCATTGGTTATGAATATATTGTTTTCGACAAGGTTATGACGACCGCCACCTATTTGCACCAATTTATCAGGAATTCGATAGAGTAAATTGCCAATAATGCTAAAGCCGCTTACACCATCGTCCAGATATATGCCGCGTGAGGTATCCTTGCCATTACCTGCAGCGTACTCAACAATGTTTGCGGAGACATCTACAGTCTTCCTACCATTACCGTAAATATCGTGTATACGGTTATAGCGCACTACATTACCGTGAAAAGTCCAGTCGCGCCCGGAATATACAGCACCGCAGTCAACTTGTTGCTCGCAGGCGTTATGAATATCATTAAATTCTAAAAGGTGATCATTGCCGCTAATCGTAACTGCTGCTCCGGGTGTGTGGTGGATGTGGTTCTGTTTGCCAGTGTTACCGACACCTTCGAGTCGCAGCCCTCCGGTGCCAGTACGTGTCTGACCTACGTTATGTATATGGTTACCTATGGCAGTATGTTTTGAGCCCGTTAGATCGTTTCTGTCGCCGCCTTTAAGCAGGATCCCGCCCAAACCCGTCTCGTATATCTCTGAGTCGATCACCGAGTGTTCCTGGCCTTCTTTTACTCGAATTCCAAAGTCACCGGCATTCCTAACAATGCAACTAGCAATGGTATTGCCACGCCCACCGGTCACGGTCACTGCTGCCTTACGGCTCTGCTCAATAGTGAACCCTTCCATGTGAACAAACTGTGCATTATCCATTGCGATCACAGTTTCCAAGTACGCAACATTCGATTGCTGCTTCGAACCCGACAATACAACCGACTCACCGGCAGAGGCCTTGTATACAATCGCAGCTTGAGGCGTGCCGGAATCCTGCGCCTCCAGTCGGAATGTGCTCTGAAGGTTGTAAGTTCCTCCACGAACTACTACCGTTCCTCCGGCACTATTTGGACCAAGTGTTCGCAGCTCATTCCTTGCACGTTCCAGGGTTGCAAACGGACCTGTACCCGCTACACCAGCTTCAGCGCTTCTGCCATCTGCAGTGTCGCTCCCTGTGGCAGAAACATACAACGTAACAGCTGCAGACGCGTTAGCGGCCGTGAAAGACAGCGATGTAATAACACACAGCGCCAGTAAGCTCAAACTCGATTGCTTGAAAAGAAATGTCATAACTAACCTAACTAATTATAAGAAAACGTCCAGTTCACGCTAGCTATTTTTAGCGCTTGTTAACTGCAGTACATTTTTCGCGCTAACTGTCCTAATCTCCCACTATCATTCTGATTATAAATAGAGCGTAAGCATCTTAGCAGCACAAAGATAATTCTAAAGACTAAAGTAGAGCTCCGCTACGTAAATAATAAAGGTGTCTCGTGTGAAGTAGTGCACCACATTCCTGCCGTTAGGCGATATCTACGGTGCCACTTTCAAAGTTAACGTAAAGGGTGGGGTACGTGTGGCATCGAATCATTGTCACATATGGGCAGCATAACCGGAGAGTGGTAGATCACATTTCTGAGCCGATGCTTTCAGATCACAACGGAGCTACTAAAATCACAACGTTAAATTTGAGCTCCCTTTAGAAAACAGCGAGTTGTCCTACTTGATATAGGCAATCTTCTTTTGGCGATAAGCATGAGCGGAATTAACCCCTGTTAGGCCCAATCTATAATCAACAACGGAATGCTGGCATCCGCATATCGCGGTTTATACGGCTGCCGAGCATTTGCCTGCAAGAGACTACAGATGGGCAATAAACCAAAAGTTATTCACGCTGAAAGATGTCTTGCTTGCTCATTTGGAGTTAGCCGCCGTTGCCTTGCCCTCCGGCTTTCAGCAACCCTCTATTTTTCTAACCCCTTGTTTAAACGCCGCCGAGTTACGGAAATTATACCAACGAGCGCAGAGCCAAAAAGCCACGCCGTGCCAGGTGGTGGGACTGTCGATATGTTCGCGACATAAGACTGCTGATCACCATTGGCATCCGTAGCTGCGCCGACGACAGTGAATCCGTCTGTCGAAATGGCGTTCGCTGTATTAATACTCCAGCCGCCCAAGTCCACGCCTTGGAGGATTAGAAAGTCGGCCAAAGTCTGCATACCCGCGTCTTCAGTCCAAATGAAAGCTTCAGAATCACCTGCATATCGACCGCCTGACGAAAACACCGACCCTACAACGGTATCGCCATCTCCCGATACACCATTTACTGCAACACCGTTTGTTAGCGCCTCTGGCAACAGTTCGTTCAGCGCTACCATGCCTCCGTCTGCAGTCCATCGGAAGGGGACACGTTGACTATCGCCGACGATAATATTGCCGTCAGCTGATACGCTGGTCGCAGTGCTAGACGAATCAAAACCGGGCAAATAACCTAATCCTTCTGTACCCCCTGAGCTCGTCCAGCGATAAGCTTCTCCACCGGCGCTACCGACAACAACAATGCCGTCGGCGGCCACATCATTGGCGCTATTGGGTCTTCTACCGTTTGCTGTCAGATCATTATCCAATAGCTCGGATCCGCCGGCGAGAGTCCAGCGAAAGGCAGATTGATCGTCACCATAGCCATGACCCACCACAACGCTGCCATCCGCTGAGGTTGCAGTTGCGTAACTGGTGAAAAAACCAGCTCCAATCGGTATCACGCTTCGAGCATCCGTAGCAGAATACCTATAAGCTTCGCTGTAAGTTGTTGTGTAAGGACGTTCCCCAACTCTGATTCTTCCATCAGATGAAACATCGTTAGCACCTCCTTCACCCGTAAATCCGGCCGCCCGAGTCCAGCGATCACCCCCTGGATATGGATCAGGATCAATATTTATATATACCGTACTCCCATCTGCCGTGACGGCGGTAGCCCGGCTATTAAGAATTTGTGGAAAATACACCCTCGTTTTTGGCGATACTAACGGTGTAAATGAAGCGGCTTGTGCAAATACAGGCAGGCTTAAAGCAATGGCAAAAACTTGTATTCTGTTTTTAATGATCATTGCAGCGATCCTCTGTAAAACTTAGCATCGTTCTATCATATTTCAGATAGACAAACTCGCCAAGCAGGGTGAGTTAGGCGATATCAGCAAACCACACCTGATTAGCCCGATCAATCACGCAGCCCTTGAGCAAATACGGTTGCACGTTGCGTTCTGGGCAGGGTTTGCTTGCTCGGCACCACCATCGTATCCTGGTTTTCCGCATCATGTGCCGTTCCCGCTTATGGCTGACTGGGTGGCCAAGTCAACATGAATTTTAGCGCATTTTTCTCCTGCCACAAAGGCTATGGCGCGCGTACTCTTCGACGATCAGGCGCATAAAGCTTATATTTTACTTTGACTCGCCAGCCAGTCGGTATGACGATAGTAACTGGTCCTCGACTGCTTCAATAATCCACTGTGATGCACGCTACTTATCTGGCTAAGGCAAGCTTTGATCATGGCGTTTTTTTTGCCGCCCTGTTAAACCGAGATGTGCGGAGGCCCCCCCCCTGTGTCAGGATAGTTGCACTCCCACTATCCGGGAGTTCTAATAGTAACAGGGGATGGATACGAGGAAAAAGATGGGCTATTCCGTGGAACGTAA
>RCMY010001049.1_pt1 | contig 26339 bp, 20 predicted proteins | sample 2041341 | NCBI WGS metagenome assembly RCMY01 (sample SAMN09708234, study PRJNA481090) | Marine sediment metagenome, whole genome shotgun sequencing project.
CGGAGGCCGCTGACCCGGGCTATGATCTCGATGAGTTAATCGAGAAAAAAGGCTTAAGCGAACTCGATATGGTGAAAACGGCGGAACAGTTTTTTGTGTCGCTGGGGCTTGACCCACTCCCCGAAACGTTCTGGAAGCGCTCGCTGTTCACCAAGCCACGCGACCGCGAGGTGGTTTGCCACGCCAGCGCCTGGGATCTGGACAATAAAGACGATCTGCGCATCAAAATGTGCATTCAAAAAAATGGCGATGATTTTTCGACCATACATCACGAGCTGGGCCACAATTATTATCAACGCGCTTACAAGGAGCAATCACTGTTATTTCAAAACAGTGCTAATGACGGCTTCCACGAGGCGTTGGGCGATACCATAGCGCTGTCGATCACGCCGGACTATCTGGTCGAAATCGGTTTGCTGGACAAGGCACCCAACATCGATAGGGACATCGGTCAGCTACTGGCACAGGCATTGGATAAAGTCGCGTTTATACCGTTTGGCTTGCTGGTCGACAAATGGCGCTGGCAGGTGTTTAGCGGTGAGCTGGGCCCGGACGAATACAACAGTGGCTGGTGGAAACTGCGCGAGCAATACCAGGGAATTCAAGCACCGGTTGAACGGTCTGAAGAGGACTTCGACCCGGGCGCGAAATACCATATACCAGGCAACACGCCGTATATGCGCTATTTCCTGGCCCACTTGCAGCAGTTTCAGTTTCATAAATCACTTTGCGAAGCCGCAGACTACGAAGGGCCGCTGCATCGCTGTACTATCTATAAAAACAAAGCGGCCGGCAAGCGCCTGAACGCCATGATGGAAATGGGCCGCAGCGAACCGTGGCCGGAGGCGATGGAGGCGCTAACCGGGCAGCGCGAGCTGGATGCCAGCGCGCTGCTCGAGTATTTCGCGCCTTTGCATGAGTGGCTGGACGAACAAAATGAAGGCCGCCAGTGTGGCTGGTAACTACTTGATGCTCGCAACTATTTAATATAGTAACCACCAACACGCCATTTGCCGTCTTCGCCCAGCATCGGCGTGATGGTTTCGGTGGCGGATTTCTGCTTGCTAAATTCGCTGTCGAACACAATCACAACGTATTCGCCGGCGGGTGCATTCGGTAGCGAGGTGGTGTAGGTGGCTGATTTCAACGAGCGCCCGACTACATCGCCAAATGGTTGACGTGCGTCCTGCGCTACTTTTTCCCACTGCTGCTTATCAACGGTGTTTTTAAACAGTGCAGCGGTGTCATTCCAGCTGGCGGCATAATCGCCCGCATCCACCTGCGCCAGCCATGATTGGGCGATACCCACCGCCATCTGTTCAGTTTGGTTGGCTTCGGCCGCTGCAAAAAACGGAACAAGTAACATTGCGAGTGTGGCGAATATTTTGGTTTTCATACTGTGTAGCTCCTAAGTTCATGTCAACAAATACGTTCCTGAGCGAACTGTAGCCCCGGCTGTTAGTGAATAAGATATTTCGACAGCCACGCTGCCTAGTACGCCCTAACCGAGCTAGTTCAGCATGCACTGTGGCTGCGCGTCAAGCAAATGATGCGCGCTGGATAAACAGCTCCAAGCCGACAGCAGAGCAGCGGTAGCCGTTGCCCTTCACGCCTTGTCCGCTAACTCAAAGCCCTCGGTTTCTTCATGGCTTAAATCTCTCTCATTGTCTTCGGCCCCGTGAGTTAATCTCTTTAACGGCTTCAGCAGAATGATAAACAATACGCCGATAATGATAGTGAAAATAAAGATGCCTGAAAACACCGCATAGGCACCAAACTCCGAAGCTGACTCGCCGAGAATACCGGCTACTTTATTGCCCAGACCGGTGGTGGCGAAATAAACTCCCATCATTAGGGAGGCATATTTTACCGGGGCTAATTTTGTAATAAATGACAGCGCGACGGGAGAGATGCACAGCTCGCCTATCGTGTGGAACAAATAGGCCAATACCAGCCAGATCATACTGGAGGAGCCTGACTTTTCAAATTCCATGGCTGCAAATACCATGAAGACAAAGCCAAATCCCATAATAATAATCCCCACCGCCATTTTGAATAATGAAGAAGCTTCTTTGCTTTTCAGTTTTCTTTTAGCCCACAGGCTGGCAATGAATGTTGCGAATAAAATGATAAAGCCCGCATTTAAGCTTTGAAACATTACGGTGGGAATTTCCCAGCCAAAAATAACCCTGTCTGTTTTTGACTCGGTAAACAGGTTCATCAAGCCGCCCGCTTGTTCGAAAGCGCCCCAAAAAATGATGACCATGATGAATGACACCAATAACACCAGGAAGCGGTCTTTATAAACCTGGGAATCCAGCTCCGTATAGATCATGGTTAACAGCGATATGATGGCTGTCAAAAACACGAACAATAGCCCGAAGCCCCATCCCAGGTGATACCAACCAAACAATGACGCGGCTAGCAGGCAACCCGCGAATAGAAGCTGCTTGGGAGCTTTAAATAAATCTGCATATAATTGGCCATAAGATATATCGTTTTGATCAGGCGTACTCGGTACAAAATTGCCGACGTGAGTTAAATATTTTTGCCCGAGTACATAGTTAATTAAACCTATAATCATGACGACACCAGCCAGACCAAAACCGGCATGCCACCCCCACTTGGCAACGACCAGCCCAACCAACATCGTCGATAAAAACGCACCCAGGTTAATGCCCACGTAAAAGATACTAAATCCTTTATCTCTTCTTATGTCTCCTTCGGGATATAAGCCCCCCACCATCGTGGAAACGTTAGGCTTTAACAGCCCCACACCCAGAATCACCAGTCCCAGTCCGGTGTAAAATGCCCAGACATCGGTAAGAACCAGCACCCCGTGGCCACAACATAAGAGAATGGCACCGATTAAAACCGCCTTTTTCTGGCCAATCAGTTTGTCGGCTATCATGCCGCCTGGTATCGACATAACGTAGACCAACATCGTATACCAACCGTACAAGGCCAGCGCTTCTTTACTGGTCCAGCCCAGGCCGGCACCTCTGGCGTCATCGCCAAGCACGGATGCGGTCATATATAAAACCAGCAATGCGCGCATGCCGTAGTAGGAGAAGCGTTCCCACATTTCGGTTAAAAATAATATATATAAACCTACGGGTTGCCCCCATAGTTCTTTTTGGTGAGGTGCTGCGGCAATTGTGCTCATAGCGTTATTTTTTTTCTCTCTGGAAAGTGGCACACAATTTACCGCTTGGGGCTTTGCGTGTTGCTAATTCATGGGCGGGATATTAGCACAGCCAAAAAGCAGCGGGTACGGTTAGTCACGCTGCCAATCCGCGTACAGCCGCCCTCATTGGAAAAAGCTGGCTATCCAGTAACAGATCATAAAACAGGCAACTTAACCGCTAGCTGCTAGGCTTTATTCAAAGGATTTACTACAGCATTTATTCATTATGGTATTTCGCAGCCTACGCGACCGCATTTTGTTTTTCTTCTCTCTGCTTTTGATCGTCGTGCAGTTGGCTGCTTTTTTTGTTGTAAGCACAGCGAACCTGCAAATAACTGAAGAGCAAAATGCCAATGCGCTGGCGGTTGGCGAGCGCGTGTTCAAACGCGAATTGGAACAGAATCAGCAACGCTTGTTACACAACGCTCGTATCCTTGCGGCAGAACTTGGTGTTCAGGCCGCCGATGCGACGCAAACGCGGCAAGATCTGAGTTTGATGCTGGAAAGTAAACGCATGCTATTCGAGGCTGATCTTGTGCTGCTTAGCGGCAAGGACAAAAATCTCATTGCTGCCAGCCACTACAGTGCCGACAACCAAAACAGCGCGGACAAAGCAATGCCACGCCTGTTAACGAATATGCTAGACCGCGCCAGCCAGGTGGGTGATGCAGCTGGCGTGGCACTGGTAGGCGAGCAGGCTTATTATTTTGCAGTTGCATCGGTGGCGGCATCGCAGCCAGTTGCCTGGGTGACGCTAGGTGTTGCGATTGACGCTACCCTGGCGGCCAATCTTGCGCAGGTAACAGGCCTGCAAGTATCGTTTTTCACAGCAACCGATGCCGCTTATACACTGCTTGCATCGACGTTGGAGGGTCGCGTTGGCGCGCTGCAAGCGGCGCTGGGTAACACGCCTGAATCTACGCAAGACGGCAGCGTACCAGTGTGGGTTGCAGGCTATAACACGGCGATTGCGGCATTGGGCGCTGACAATTCAGCAGTGCTTGCAGTATTACAACATTCTGACCACGAAGGCATGTTGGCGTTTGGTAAGCTGCGCAATACGTTACTGGTTTTGGTGGCGATTAGCTTGATGCTGTCGTTGGTTGGTGGTTATTTAATTGCCAATAAAATAACTCGACCTATCAAGCTGCTGGCAAGCTTCGCTCGCAAAATTCAAGGCGGTGACTACGGTGGCAAAGTCACTATCGAGCAGGTCGATGAAATTGGTGCGTTGGCCGCTTCACTGAATCATATGAGTGACGGTGTTGCCGAACGCGAGCAGGAGATTTTGCGCCTTGCGTATGCCGACACGCTCACAGGTCTGCCTAATCGCGCCATGTTTAATGATCGACTCAACCAGGCCGTGCAATACGGCATGCGCTCTGCAACGCCGTTCACGGTGTTGATGATGGACCTGGACCGCTTTAAATATATCAACGATGTGCTCGGCCACGAAGCCGGCGACAAGGTGTTACAGGAGGTTGCAAAGCGCCTGCAGCACGTGCTGAGAGATTCAGACACTGTGGCCCGGCTGGGCGGCGACGAATTTGCGATGTTACTCGCCACCGGCAACCCGGAGCGGGTGCAAACGGCGGTTCACCGCATTTTGCACATATTGGAAGAGCCCGTAGCGTTAAACAATCAACCAGTGGATATTGGCGGCAGCATCGGTATTGCTACCTTCCCCGACCATGGTGAGCAAGCGAGCACGTTGCTCAGACATGCCGATATCGCCATGTATGCGGCCAAGCGCACTAACAGTGGTTTTGCGTTTTATGATTCGGAATGCGACGCGCACCAGCAAGAGCATTTGTCGCTGCTTGGTGATCTGCGCCGCGCAGTGGAGTGTGACGAGTTGGAGCTGTATTTTCAGCCGAAAGTCACGTTGCATCAATCCGATACTATCGCAGTGGAAACGCTGATGCGCTGGCGTCACCCCGAGCGTGGTTTAGTCCCGCCTGACGACTTTATTCCCTTTGCCGAGCACACCGGCGCAATTCGCCTGATTACCGGTTGGCTGATCGAGCATGCGATTGCCCAATGCGGCCGCTGGTACCAACAACAAATGCCGATCAAGATATCGTTGAATATTTCTGCACGAGACTTACTCAACCCGGAGTTGCCAAATATTATGCAGCAGGCGCTGGAAAAAAACGCCGTGCCGGCACGTATGGTGTGTCTTGAGATAACCGAAAGCGCGTTGATGGAAGACCCGGTAAAAGCGCATAAAACCGTATCGCTGCTGCATGACATGGGACTGGAGTTGTCTATTGACGATTACGGCACCGGCTATTCTTCGTTGGCTTATGTGAAGAACCTGCCGGTTAACGCACTGAAAATCGACCGCGAGTTTGTCAAAAATATGGTGAGCAGCGCAGAAGACATCGCCATCGTGCGCTCTACCATTGAATTGGGCCATAACCTGGGCCTCACGGTAGTAGCCGAGGGGATAGAAAACGAAAGCGAGCTGGCCATGTTGAAAGACTTTGGCTGCGATGAGGCGCAGGGTTTCCTCATTAGCGAAGCGTTAACGGCGGATGACCTGGAAGCATGGTTGCACAAAAACTACAACCGACCTATGCCGGCAATGTTCGACAGCAGCAGGCGGGCCGCTAACGAATGAGTGGTTGAAGGTGCGCACGGCACACCCAACGATAGGGCGCGCCGTGCCCACATGTAATCTAACCCGCACTGCCTGCCGGGTTGAATAAATAACCAAAATCGAAAGTCGATTTACGATACAAATGTTCGGGAATCTTAGCCTTAATTTTTTCATGCAGTTCGGGCAATTTAGACCAGTGTACGCCCTGCTTGTAGTGATGTGCCGTATGGTAGCCAAGGTTGCCGGTTAAAATATTGAACCAGCGGCTGGTATTATTATAGCTGGCCTCAAATGGGTTGTCTGTGTCTAACCCACTGTGGTGATCATAAGTCACCCACGCGGTGAATAGCAGGCTGAATAGCATTGGCACGATAAACACAAACAGCGCGGGCAATGGCCGCAGAAACACCAGCAGCAGCACTGCCGCCAGTGTTAGTAGTCCATACGTCAGAAAGGCGCGCTGTGCCTTGTGGTGTTTCTTGCCCACCCGATAGCCGCGGTAATAAGCCGTTGCTGCTACCTTAACACTGTATTCCACTGCACCCATGTTGGTGCCATCGGGCCGCTGCCAGCGGCTTTCGTCCTTGCTTTGATCAAGGTAATTATGATGGTGGCCGAGTACGTGGTGCAGCTTCCACAAATTAGTCGTGACGCCGGTGTGTAAGGCATAGCAAAACTCCAGCGCCCGATTCATGGCCGTGGAGTGGAATGTCATCGTATGTTGATGATGATGATTCCAGGCGCAGATAATGCCTTTAAAAGACAGCGTCAACAGCAGGTAGCCGAACAGCAACCAACCGCTGTCAACGGTGAAATACACGGTAAAGTCGATGGCGGTCAGTATGAGTATGAGAATTACAGGCAAACGATCGGCAGGGTATCTAAACATATAGGAGGTTTTTCACATGCGAGGAAAGAAATCACTAATAGTTTAGCATGTAAGAGTGGCAGCAGCGTATCCAGCGTTGAAAAGGAATAGAAGTTGCACACTAATTAACCGAAAACAGCACGGAAGCGCCCAAACAGCTGCGTTATATTGTGTCGGTTCTCAATGGATAAGGCTGTGTTGTTGCAGCCAATGCGTTGAAGTTGTGGCGTTCGCGCGACGCAACAGCGGTGGTTTATGCCAGCCACGTAAGTCGCGCAAAAAAAAATATCAAAATTAACCGTGGATATAGAGTAAACAATGCCGCCGGAGCGCTCTGCCAACACCGTAACAAATCTCGAACATGAATTGGTCGTAATGCTCGCGATGGAGGGCAAAAAAGTTCCTGTACCGGTATTCATCACTGCGGCTATGATCGCCGCGCTGGCATTTCCCTATGTGTCTGCGCTGCTATGGGCACCCTGGCTGACGCTGGTTGCCGCTATGCTTGTATTGCGCTGGGTTGCACTCAGCCGGCTGCCGGGCATGGCGCATTTGAGCGGTCAGCAACAATTGCGTATTGCAGTGCTTCTCAGCGGCCTACACGGTGTGCTGCACGCACTATCGCTGAGTTTTATTCCTTATATCCCTGAATTTGAACGAGCGATACAGTCGATGCTCTTAGTCGCCATGTGTACCGCCGGCATTGCAACGTCTGCCGGCTATAAGCCGGTCTTTCTGGCCTATATGCTGCCGATTATCATACCGCTGTCGCTGCTGTGGGCTATAAGTCCGGGAGTCTCTGATCCAGGCTGGAAACAGGTCTCGGTTGCGCTATTGATCGCGATGATGGGCGCTGTGCTGACAACGTTGGCGAGCGATGCCTACAAGCTGTTTCGTGACTCATTCGATATTCGCCTGCAGCAGGTGGCGCTAAACAAGCAGCTGCACACAGCATTGGAGGAAGCAGAGGCAGCCGATAATGCCAAAACGCGTTTTCTCGCTTCGGCCAGTCACGACCTCCGCCAACCAATTCACGCGCTGTCACTATTGTCGTCGGCATTGTCGATGCGCGAGCTGGACGAGGGCAGCAGACATATAGCTCAACATATGCACACCGCGCTGCAGTTGCTGGCTTCGCAGCTGGATGCGCTGCTCGATATCTCAAAGCTTGATGCCGGTGTGGTACATGTTAATCGCACGCAGTTGAATCTGAAAAATCTGCTCAAATGTGTTTACGCAGAGTTTGTAGAAGACGCGGGTCGAAAGGGCCTTAAATTACAATTTGAGTGTTCGGCCGGGGCGTATATTCTCAGCGATCAGTTGTTATTCACACGCATCATCCGTAACCTGCTTGGCAACGCCATTAAGTATTCCGACAGTGGGCAGGTGAGTCTGCTGGTAGAAAGCAAACCCGGCTTGCATCGGGTGATGGTGACGGATACCGGTCAAGGTATTGCGGTTGAGGAGCAGGCGCGAATTTTCGAAGAGTTCTATCAGGTGGATAATCCCCAGCGCGACCGTACTCAAGGTTTGGGTTTGGGCCTGGCCATTGTCAAACGCCTGACTGCCCTGTTAGAAATAGACATGCAGATGCAATCCATCGACGGCGAAGGCACAACTTTTTCGCTCACACTGCCCGCGGTACAACAGGTTGAACACAGGGCTGGCAGTACAGCGCTGGTGCCTGCATCGTTTGACGATTTACATGTGCTGGTCGTCGATGATGAAGCTGAAGTTGCCGTCGGTATGCAAATTTTGTTAAACAGTATGGGCTGTAGCGTGGCAACAGCAGATTGCACTCGCCGTGCGGTTGCTGCCGCCCGGGAGCAAAAACCCGATATCATGCTGGTTGATTTTCGCTTACGCGGCAAAGACAACGGCATTGCAACGGTGCGCACCATTCAGTTTTTGTACCCCGACGTACCCGCAATTCTCATCAGTGGCGATACCGCCCCGGAGCGCTTGCGCGAGGCAGAACAGGCGCGCATTGAGTTGCTCCACAAGCCGGTTGCCGTCGATGTACTAAAACAGGCGATAGCAAGGGTGTGTGGTCTGTGAGGAGTGCCATGTGAATAAAACCAAAGGAGTGGTGGCGGCCGGGCACCCCGTGACAGCCGCCGCGGCCGAAGAGATATTGCAGGATGGCGGCAATGCTTTCGACGCCATCGTCGCTGCACATTTTGCCGCTTGTGTGGCCGAACCGGTGTTGGCGTCGTTGGCCGGAGGGGGCTATCTGCTCGGCCAGAAAGCGGATAGACCACCTGTGGTATACGATTTTTTTGCGCAAACACCGGGTTCGAAGCAGACAGTAAAACCACTGGACTTCCATCCCATCTATGCTGACTTTGGCTCAGTGCGGCAAGAATTTCATGTTGGCCTGGGGTCAATGGCTGTACCCGGTTCAGTAAAAGGCATGTTCGCAATCCACCGCGACTGCTGCTCGCTACCGATGGCCAGGCTGGTCGAACCTGCCGTCATAGCGGCAAATGAGGGTGTGACGCTCAACAACTTACAGGCGCTGCTGTTTTATGTCGTGCGGCCGATTTATGCGGTGACCCAGGCGGCCACAGAAAACTACTCACCCCGTGGCGAGTGTAATCGCCTCGTAGAGGAGGGCGATTTGCTGCTGCAGCCTGACTTGGCTGCGGCACTAGAAGCTTTGAGTCGCGAGGGTGATCGACTCTTTTATGAGGGTGAAATGGCAGCAGGTATGGTCAATCTCTGCCAGCAGGGTGGTGGCTACCTAAGCCATGCAGATTTGCTTCAATATGAAGTCATGCAACGCGAGCCTCTGCGAATGCGCTATCGCGATGCGGTACTGCATACCAATCCGCCGCCTTCCTCTGGCGGTATTTTAATTGCTTTTGCATTAGCGATGCTGGACCAGGTTCCGCTTGGCGATATTGACTACGGCAGCTTTGACCATCTGCAGTTGCTGGCCGCCGTGATGGAGCACACCAATACGGCGCGGCTTGACTACCTGGCCAAACAGGAGGAGGGCGAGGCCACGCATTTACTTGATCCGAGCTATCTCGCAAAATATCGAGCGCAGGTGGTGGGCCGAGCGCGTTGCCTGCGCGGCACTAGCCACATCAGCGTAATCGACGCTGCAGGTAACATCGCCGCGATGACAGTTAGCAATGGCGAAGGGTGCGGCCACCTGCTGCCAGGCAGCGGCATCATGCTGAATAACATTTTGGGAGAGGAAGACTTGAACCCGAAGGGCTTCCATAACTGGCAGCCTAACCAGCGCATGACATCAATGATGTCGCCAACGCTGTTACAGTTAGGCAACGGTAAGTCGGTTGCCCTCGGCTCGGGAGGATCTAACCGCATAAGAACGGCCATATTACAGGTAGTACTCAACCTGGTCGATTTTGATATGACGCCACAACAGGCAGTGGAGGCCGCGCGTATTCATTTTGAAAACGGCCATTTAAATATCGAGCCGGGTTTTTCCAGCGACACGATTGCGGCTTTAAAAGAAGAGTTTCCCGATCACGAATGCTGGGCGGCGTTGAATCTTTTCTTCGGCGGCGTGCATACTGCGGAGCAGGCCAGCGACAAATTTTACGGCGTCGGCGACCCGCGTAGGGGAGGTGTTGGCCTGGTAGTGGGAGGCAAGTGAATTCGCACGGATGTGGCGAGTGACTAGTCGCCCATAGACTGGCATCTTATTGCAGGAGCGACCGTAGTCGCGAATGGTTCGCCAGTGCGCGTGTACCACACTAGCCTGGCTTGGATTTATGCGCCAGCGTGTGCGCGTTTTTTCCCCAGTTAACTCCGTCAAATGGCACGATAGTAAGCGACGCCGGCTGTGTATCCAGGCAGCGCGCATTAACGGCATAACCATCCGGATTCGAGCGCGGAATGTAGAACGGCTTAATACCGCATACCTTGCAAAACATATGTTCGGCTACACCGGTGTTAAAGGTATAAGTCGTAATACTTTCCTCGCCTTGTAGCAGCGTAAAGTTTGCTTTCGGCAGTATGAGATGCAGGTGACCTGACTTCGCGCAGATGGAACAGTTGCAATCGTCAACCACCAGATCCTCGGGTGCTTCTATCTCGAATTTGATGGCACCGCAGTGGCAGCTTCCCGAATACTTCATTGTAAAGCTCCTCGTGTGATTACGATGCGGTCGAATTCACCCACTGCTTCACACGCTGTTCCAGAATATCCAGCGGTATCGGACCCGCCTCCAGCACACGATCATGAAAGCTGCGTATATCAAACTCTTCGCCAAAGGCATCTTCCGCGTAGGCGCGCAACTCCTGCAACTTTAACTCGCCTATTTTATAGGCGAGCGCCTGTCCCGGCCAGACGATGTAACGGTCAATTTCCACTGCAATATCATGCTGTGTTTTCGCACTATTGGCTTTAAAGAAATCGATCGCCTTTTGCCTGCTCCAGCCCATGCTGTGCATACCGGTATCAACCACCAGGCGTATGGCGCGCCACATTTCATACGTTAGTTGGCCAAACCTGCTATAGGGGTCGGTATAAAAACCCATGTCTTCACCAAGGCTTTCGGAATAAAGCCCCCAGCCTTCGACAAACGCGGTAAAGAATAGCAGATGCCGTCGCCATAGGTGAATGTCGGTTTGCTCCTGCGCCAGCGCAATTTGCAAGTGATGGCCGGGCATGGCTTCGTGTACGGTCAAAGCCTCCATTTCCCATTTGGGCCGACTTTTCAGGTCGTAAGTATTGGCGTAAAAGATACCCGGCCGCGCGGCTTCAATGGAACCTGGCATGTAATAAGCGGTGGTCTGCGACTTTTCGGCATAGGCGGGAATGGGCTTCACTCCATAAGGCAGGCGTGGCAGTGTGCCGAACAGTTTCGGTAACTCGGCATCGGCCCGCTTGGCGATATCCCTATAGGCAATTAACAGGTTTTTCTTGTCAGTAAAAAAGAATTGCGAGTCGCTGCGCAGGAATTCTGTAAACTCGCCAAATGATCCTTTGAAACCGCTGTTTTTGATCACGCTATCCATTTCCGCGCGAATGCGTTTTACCTCGTCTAACCCAACATTGTGAATCTCTTGTGGAGTTAATGAGGTGGTCGTCGAACGCATGGTGCGAAAGCGGTACCAGGCACTGCCCTCTGGCAAGTCTCCAGCACCAATAGATGAGCGTGCACCGGGTAAGTAGTCTTGCTCAAGAAAGTTAAGCAAACGTTCGAATGCTGGTGCGATCTGTTTACGATAAAGCGCAATAGCGTCGTTGCGTAATGTGTTTCGTTCATGTTCGCTAAAGCTAGCCGGAAATCTTTGCAATGTCGCCAGCAGTGGACTCTGCAGCGGATCGTCAGCTAACTGATTGCGTACTTGCTGCGGCACGTTGCGTAGGGTAATTTTGGGTGGTGTAATGCCTTGCTCCAAGCCTCGCCTCATCAAAGCAATGGTTTGATCAATAGCTGTCGGAGCGGTGCGTAACCGCGCCATGATGTCGTCGTAATCGCTGCGTTTGACCGTGGGCATAACGGTCATCATTTGCGCAATGTCCTGCTGCACTCCTCCCATTTGATTTAACGGCAGCAATTCTTCAGGAAACCGCAGCGAATCCACGTCCCATTCCAGAACTTTGTAAACCAGATCATAATCAAGCTGCGTTGCGGGTGTTAGTGATGCACGCTTGATTTTCTGCACCACGGCAAACAGTTTTCGAGCCTCGTTCTTGCGCCGCTGCACAGCGGCCTGTGACCAATCCGTCCAGCGATGATTTTGGCCGGGATAGCCGGCGTGGGTGGCGAGCTCCGGGAATTCGGTCATGTTGCAGTCGTAAAGCACATCCATAAATTTCATCAGCCGCGCATCTTCGTTGGCAAAGCCGTTGTTAACTGCAACTGACTGGAGTTGCGTAGAGAAATCCGACAACGCCGCGTGCGAGATAAGTGGTGCCATCGATACACAGGGCATCAATAACCAGGTGATATAGAGCGTCAGGCGTGCAGGGTACGGCAACATAATCATCTCCACTGCTGTGGTTGGCGTCCAAATGTTAGGAAGCGTTCTAGTCAAACATCCATGCTGTTTCTGCGTTCGAAAGTGTACCGCAGCAGCGCGCAGTTACACAGGGTTACGCAAGCTTACACAAGGTTACTTGGCAATAACGCGCACCATGATTTAATCCCGCTCGTAGAATTTTTGCTAACCTAACGAGCGTATCAATCATGTTTGCCAGAAAGCTATCCGTTTTATCTTTGGCGCTAGTGACTGTATTAACTGTCGCCTGTAGAGACAACAACAATGATGACAACGTTGTCACTCCTGCAGCCCCCGGTGGTGGAAGCGTCGCTAACCCTCTCCAGGATTCGTCTCTAATAGACAATAACATTCAGTCTTTGTTGGCTGAGAATCCTGTACCGGGCTTGGCGGTGGCTGTCATATCCACTCCTGAAAACCCGGTAATATGGGCGAAGGGCTACGGCGTAAGTGATATTGAAACCTCCACACCGGTTACCGAAAACACATCATTCTGGATGGGTTCTGTAAGCAAGTCCGTCATGGGAGCCGCGATTATGGCCGCCCAGGAAGAAGGCTTTTTGAACCTCGACGACGATGTTAGCGAATTGGTCTCAACCAGCGGTGGATTTGAAGTCGACAACCCAAACTCTCGTGCGATCACCTTGAAGCACCTTGCTACGCACACATCCGGGATTGTCGATGACGATGATAAGTACGACTGTGCTTACTTCGTTAACAATGATGACGGTTCGCAAACGAAACTGGTAAACTTGTTCTATTCAGCTAGGCCTTGTCCCGAAGAAGGCCCCTCGACGCTGTCCGGCTTTCTGGCGGCGTATCTCGACGCCGGTGGCATATACTACGAGGCAACGGAAAACTTTTCGTCCGCAGCACCCGGAGACACATTTGAATATTCCAATATTGGTGCCGGCCTCGCCGGCTACACGCTGGAATTAGCCACGGGTCAAACGCTGGCAGAATTCGCTGCCGAGAAGATCTTTATCCCGCTTGATATGACCAACACAAGTTGGCGCTATGATGACCTGGCCCCAGCTAACGTAGCCACTCCGTATGCAGTTGATGCTGCCGGTGCGGTCATTGCACTACCCAACTACGAACTCGCCACCTGGCCGGACGGCGGATTGCGCAGCAGCGCGGCGGATATGGCGCATTTCCTTGCCACCATCATGAACGCAGGAAAATTTGGCCAGTCCGGGGAAACGATCCTGCAGGAAAATTCGGTTACGCAGATGCTAACACCTGCTGCCGATGAGTACGCTGTGTTCTGGGGGGTTGACCTGGCGCTTGAATACGGCGGTGAAGAGCATATGCTGGTTGGTCACAGTGGCAGTGATCCCGGTGCATTTTCCTTCATCTATTTTGATCCGGCGCAAAATATCGGTGTCGTCGTTGTGGCCACCGGAGACGATGATGAATGACGAGCAAGCGATAATTGATCTGATCGCGCTGCTATTTGAAAGTGGGGAGTTGCTGCAGTAATCGCATTGCGTCGGTCAGTGTGGATCGATCAGCCCAGCGCCTTAAAGCACAATGAAATCGCAGCACCGCCAAGCTGTTTGGATTCAGCTATCTCCAGCCTGGCGTCAAGCCAGACCGCGATTCGCGCCACGATCGCAAGCCCCATACCATGCCCTTTGACTGCCGCGTTATTGCTACCTCGCCAAAAGGGTTTGGTCACTTGTTGGCGTTCGTCCAGGGGAATGCCGTCGCCGTCGTCTTCAATGGTTAGCGTCACTATTCCTGTCGTTGTTGTTGCGCTTCGGTCAATCTGCCGTCAATGGTATCGGCATTGTCGGTATCCAGCGTGCCGTTAAAACTGGAAGCCAGCAGATCGGCGGTCCAATGTTGGTTATTCCAGAAATTATACCCCAGGTTCAAACCGTCGAAGGTGCCTTGGGACGCTTCGACAAAAAAACCTTTGTAGCGATAGCCTCCTGCTAATGACAGACCGACTTCCCAGCCTTCATCGTCAATGACCCTCGGGCTGGTGAGATACCCGGCAGCTACGCCGATTCCGCTACGTACATCGGTAGCGATATCGGCGGCAAATACTGGTCCGGTCAACAACATTGTTGCCGGGGTAAAACATCGTATTCGTGTCATTGCGAGTCTCTTTACAGTGTGTTGCAACTGTAAGTAAACAACTTTAAATGCTATTAAGCCGTGACAGAGCCTTGTCTGTTTGTAACTTTTTGTAACAGCACGCATGGAGAATAATACGATATTTGGTTTGAGTCAGGGCATTGGGTGTCAGTTCGGCTTATAGAATATTTGCATTTACTGTGGGAACGTTTCGTCAATCTGCGCGAAGCTTGAGAGTTCTTCTGTGTCAACAGCACCTATATGAATAGAATCGATCAGAGAGCCGAATCTATGCTTGCGCTGTAAGCCGGTGGCCTGCGTTGCCATCACCACGTTTCAGGCAATGTGAACTTGTTCGAGGTATATGCCGCAACAACTTACCCTGCTGTTGCATTACGCTACAATTGTCGTTATTAGAAACAAGTGGAGACGGAGATGGCAGTCTCATCACCTGTAAGGTTGGACCAGAGCCTAATTGATGCAGCCGTTCTGGAGGCAAAACGCATGAAGCGCAGCGCCCCCAAGCAAATGGAATATTGGGCCGAACTCGGTACAGCTATTGACGGCGTGCTTGATCCGGATGACCTGATCGCGATCAAGGAGGGCTTGGCGCAGCTGAAAATCGTACCACCGATATCGTCGGCTGTTGAAGCTGGCAGGGTATTTGATGATCTGGAAGCGGCACGCAAAGACGGATCGCTATCGAACTCGGTCTGCTTAGCAAGCGTGGTTTATCAGGCGTGTACTGATCAACCGGGACTGCTGGAGCAGATCAGTCCTGATGGCGCACGCGTCACTGGCCGTTTCAAAAATGGTGAATTTGAGCCGCTGCGAACCTGATGTCGCAACAACAACTTTGGCTGCTCGCCGGAGGTGACGGCGTTGGCAAGTCAACATTCTACAGAACTTTCCTTGCCCCGCGTGGCATAACATTCGTCAATGCCGACCAAATTGCCTGTCGCGTAGCACCCGCCGCGGCTGAGCAGGCAAGTTATGCAGCCGCGCAGATTGCTGCACGAATCGGCGCTGACTTGTTAAGGCAAGCCGTGTCTTTTTGCTTTGAAACGGTGTTCTCGCACCCCTCCAAAATCGATTTTGTTGCAACGGCCAAAACTCACGGGTATGAGATCATTATGGTGTTTATGTATTTGCAAAACGCCGAATTGAATAAGGCGCGTGCTGCCCGGCGAGTAAGTGAAGGTGGTCATAACGTGCCGGATGATAAAATAGAAGCACGAATAACACGCAGCCTGCAGCACGTCAGAACGGTGCTTCCACTGTGCGACGCAGTGCATGTGCTGGACAATTCCAGCTATGACGATCCGTATCAGCGTATCGCCACAGTAATTCGGGGCAGGTTGACCGGCTCAGTAGACCCGCTGCCCGACTGGGCTGCGGACTTGCTAGAGGACTACACGTGGGCTGTGCTGTGCGCACGTAATGCTTCGAAGACCTGGAGGCCTTTGCGCCCAACGCATCTTGCGAGACTTCAGCACGATGATGGCCGGATTTTCTATGGGCAAATGCAGCAGTCACCGTTGTTTGATGCGATGCAAAAGGCCAGCAATGAGACGGCATTCGCTAGCCAGTACCAAACCATGCAGGACAATTGCAAAGACATCAAGCTGTCAAAATCTGGCGCTTGGAAATAGCAAAAAAAGGCCACCCGAAGATGGCCTTATTGCTTGATACTACAAGCGGTCTTGCTCAGCATGTAAGCCCAACTACAAACTACTAGGCTTTCGAAGGCGTGACAAATGCCCGCAGGGCATCTACTACGTCACGGAACTGCGCACGCTGCTCTTCCATGTCAAACTCGTATGAAAAACTGAAGCTGTTCACTTTGTCGTTGGCGGTGGCTGTCAGCTGCTCGCCGCGTTTTACAAACGTATTCCACTGCTTCGGTGCCTGTTTGCGTACAGCTTCTACACGACCTTGAGCGCGGTCATATAATTTACCAACTACACCGAGGCCAGCCATCGCCGTGTTCTTGATCGCGCCAGTAACTTTTTCTACGCTCGAATCATTTGACGAAACGCCACTGTTCTTTCTGGCGGCCGATTTAGAAGTCGTGGTCCTGTTTGCAGTGTTAGCTTGTGCCATGCTGGCCTCCAATTCATTGTGTTAAGAGTTGAAAACAATTTTGCGGAACAGCTAATCACGCGGTAGAGTTAATATAGCTAGAACTTTTAGAGCAAACCTACTAATTTTCTCTTTTATGTTCATATTTTTTTGTGCTTTGTTGCACCTATGATGCAGAGGCGCTTGAGCTATGTGCAGAAGAGCTTGTTTGCTAATAAGTGCAGGTTGCTATTAAGAAGGCCACCCGAAGGTGGCCTTTGCACGCGGTCGTTGCAACCGGTGTTACTGCTTAAGCCTTGGAGGGAGACACGAATGCACGCAGGGCTTTAACTACGTCTTGGAATTGGGCACGTTGCTCTTTCATGCTGTACTTGAAAGAAACATTGATATCGTTCGCTTTGTCGTTAGCAGTATCTTTCAGTTGCTCGCCACGATTTACGAACTCGTCCCATTTTTTTGGTGCTACTTCGCGTACTTCTTCAACGCGATTTTGAACGCCGTCAACCAATTTGCCGACTACACCAAGACCAGCCAGTGCTGTGTCTTTAACAGTTTTAGTCACTTCTTTGACCTCTGTTTTTGCAGTTGCTTTGGCGTTAGATACTTTCTTTTCAGTGCTAGCTTGAGCTTGTGCCATGATGGCCTCCGTCTAAATGTGTTAAGGGTTTTGATTAGTTTCGCTAAACCTTTTGTTTTGCGATTGACGTTACTATAGTGAGAATATTTAGAGTAAACCTCCTAATACGCTATTTTCTTTCCATATTCTTTTGGCGGCACTTTCACTGCGTATCCCAGGGGCGATTAGCAGCGAGCTTTGCTTATAAAAAAGGCCACCCGAAGGTGGCCCTGTAACTCGCGATCATTGCGACCGCTATTGCTACTTAAGTACTACTTAAGCCTTGGAAGGTTTAACAAAAGTGCGCAATGCGTCGACTACGTCGTTGAACTGAGCGCGCTGCTCTTTCATGTCGTATTTGATAGAGAAGTTAACATTGTTCACTTTGTCGTTAGCGGCGTCTTTCAGCTGCTCGCCACGTTTTACAAAATCTTCCCATTTTTGCGGTGCTACTTCGCGTACTTCTTCAACGCGGTTTTGAACGCCGTCAACCAATTTGCCGACTACACCAAGGCCAGCCAGTGCTGTGTCTTTAGCAGTTTCAGTCACTTCGTTGACTTCTTTTTTCGCAGTTGCTTTGGCGTTTGATACTTTCTTTTCAGTGCTAGCTTGAGCTTGTGCCATGATGGCCTCCGTCTAGATGTGTTAAGGGTTTTGATTAGTTTCGTCAAACCTTTTGTTTCGCGATTGGCCTTAATATAGCTAGAACTTTTAGAATAAACCTACTAATGCCGCTTTAATTTCTATTTATTTTGCAGCCTGTGAATTTATCGTCAGGTGTCTATTTTGCACCGTGATTACGGCTTCTGATCGCTTCAAAACCGCCGCCAGAAATCGAACGCTGCGGCTAACACTTCGTTAGGTGCTTCGAGCTGGGGATAGTGGCCCACGTCGCTCAGCTCAACGACGTCAGCATTGGGCACAAGCTCACGATAGCGTGCCACCATGTGCGCGCCCGAGACGGGGTCAAGCTGGCCGTTAATCAAACGCAGGGGAATATTGCTAGCGGTCAACGCGCCCACCCAGCGCTCACGCTGCTGCTGGCGCTCAAGCATGTAGCAAATTAGCCTCGGCATAATCCTATTGCCTTCCTTATGACAGATGAGTAACCACAGGCTGTGCAGGTCTTGCTCTGCAATATCGCGGGCGCAGATTTTTCTAAACTGCGTGGCAAAATTTTTGAAAGTGAAGCGCTTTGCCAGCAACGGACCTAACCGGCTTAGTAACACGCGCTGCATAAACATCGGGCGATGCGTTTCCGGAAACAGGCCGCCGTTGAGAAAAATGATACTCTCAATGTTGCCCGTGGCAACATCACGCTGCTGTCGTGCCAGCAGTTCCTGCGCCACCGTATCGCCATAGTCGTGCGCGAGTATGTGATAAGACGACACTTCAAGGTCGCGCAGCAACGACTCGACTAAATCCGCCTGTTTCATTATGGAGTAGCAAAATTGACGCGGTTTGTCCGACAGGCCGAAACCAAGCATATCGAGCGTTATCACTCTGTGCGTCAAGCACAACGGCTCCCACAGTTGCTGCCAATCCCACGACGCCGTTGGAAAGCCGTGTATCAGTAGCAGTACGGGTGCGTCTTCGGCACCAGAGTCGCGGTAAAAAATCTCGTGCCCGGCGAATAAAAAGCGTTCGCCGTGTCGCTGCCAATCTTGAACGGAGGTCATTGTCTAGTGCACTATTGCTGCATCGGCGCTGGTTAGAAATACTCTAAAATATGTGCTGCGAAACGTACAGTAGATTCGTGGTGTTGGCGGCGGCGTTTTTTGCGGTAGCTTTTTGCGGTAACATAGCTGCCACGTTTATGTTACCAGGCTCAAATGTCCCTCACTATGAGTAAAAATGACCAGCATTGAAACGTCCGTGCAACAGCAGACTATCGCCGCTATCGTTGCTGCTGATCATGGTGATGTGTTTTCCTGGCTGGGCATGCATCAAGTGCCAGATGGCAAATCACTGTTGGTGCGTACTTTTGCACCCAATGCGCGCCGCGTAGAGGTGATCGACGCGCAATCCTCTGAATTGGTCGCAGCACTTGCGCAGATCCATCCAGACGGTGTATTCGAAGGTAGCCTCGGCCAGCGGCGCGAGAGGTTTGGCTATAAGCTACGGCTGCACTATGGCCAGAGCGATGATCAGAACTACGACCAGGGTGTGCAGGAAATTTACGACCCCTATGCCTTTCCTACCGTGTTATTCGACGACGACCGCTATTTCTTTGGTGAAGGCACTCACGAGCGTGCCTATCGCTGGCAGGGCGCTCACTGCACGCAAGTAAACGGCGTCCAAGGCACGCTGTTTGTGGTGTGGGCACCGAATGCGAAGCGGGTATCGGTAGTCGGAGATTTCAACGCTTGGGATGGCCGCCGCCACGTCATGCGCAAACACACGAGTAACGGTGTGTGGGAGATTTTTCTGCCCGAAGTTGAGCAAGGCGCGCTGTACAAATACGAGATTCGCGCAGCCAACGGCCAGCTGCTGCCACTCAAGGCCGACCCGTATGCATTCGCATCGAATCAGCCCGCTGAGGCGGCATCCATGGTCTGGTCGGTGGAGCAGTTTCAATGGGCTGACAGCGCGTGGATGAGCGAGCGCGAGCAACGCAATGCTCGCAGCGCACCTGTGGCTATTTATGAAGTACATCTAGGCTCGTGGATGCGCGTTTCCGAAGACGGTGATCGTTACCTGGGTTATCAAGAGCTGGCACAGCGGCTGGTGCCCTACGTCAAGGAAATGGGGTTTACCCATGTGCAGTTAATGCCGGTCAGCGAATATCCGTTTGACGGTTCGTGGGGCTATCAGCCCATTGGCATGTTTTCGCCCACCTGTCGCTTTGGCACGCCCGATGAATTCGCGAGCTTTGTTGATTGTTGTCATCAGGCCGACATAGGTGTGTTGTTAGACTGGGTGCCCGGTCACTTTCCAACCGACGCGCACGGCCTTGGCCGCTTCGACGGCACCTGTCTTTACGAGCATGAAGACCCGCGGCGTGGCTTTCATCCTGACTGGAACACCCTGATCTACAACTATGCACGCGGTGAGGTGGTTAGTTATCTGCTTAGCAACGCTCACTTTTGGCTTGACGTGTACCACATTGACGGGCTGCGCGTAGATGCTGTTGCCTCCATGCTGTACCTCGACTACAGCCGCGAAGCAGACGACTGGCTGCCCAACGCGCAAGGCGGCAGGGAAAACCTCGATGCCATAGCCATGCTGCAATTGATTAACGAGCGGCTGTACCGCAATTTTCCGGGCATTATGATGGTTGCCGAAGAGTCGACTGCGTGGCCGGGCGTGTCGCATCCTACTTCCAGCGGCGGTTTGGGTTTTGGCTATAAATGGAATATGGGCTGGATGAACGACACGCTGCGCTATATGGCGCGCGACCCGGTACACCGCAAATTTCACCACAACGAAATGACCTTCGGCCTGATGTACGCGTTCAGCGAGAATTTCGTGCTGCCGCTTAGCCATGACGAAGTAGTACACGGTAAGGGTACGCTGCTAACGCGCATGCCGGGCGACAGTTGGCAGCAGTTTGCCAACTTACGTGCCTATCTCGGCTTGATGTGGAGCTACCCCGGCAAGAAGCTATTGTTCATGGGCGGTGAGTTTGGCCAGCGTAAAGAGTGGAATCACGACCAGAGTCTGGATTGGCATTTGCTGAACGACCCGGCGCACGCCGGTGTGAAAAATCTGGTGCGCGATTTGAATACGCTGTATCGCAACACGCCGGCGTTGCACGCGCTCGATTGCGAGGCTGAAGGGTTTGCCTGGCTGGTTGCCGATGATCAGCACAATTCCGTATTTGCTTTTTTGCGCAAGGGAGTTAGTGCTACGCCGCCTGTAATTGTTGTCAGTAACCTCACGCCGACGCTACACGACCACTATCGTATTGGTGTGCCGCAGCAAGGCTTTTACGCAGAGAGATTGAATACCGACAGCGATGCCTATGGCGGCAGCAACGCCGGTAATGCTGGCGGTGTGGCGACCGAGGCCATCCCCTTGAATGGACATGCCTGGTCTATCGGCATTACTCTACCGCCCCTGGCTACCCTGATTTTAACAGCGACGACAAACTAACCTGTGCTAACCGCAACTAATATTTAGCACGAGCAATGTATAGCAGTATCAAAGGAGACAAGCAAAACATGAGCAAGCCGAGTTCAGCGCAGGCCTTTAGTCATCCGTTAACATCGCAGCCGCTGGCGATGGATTTTGCCGGCGTCGCGGCGGATGTGCATCGCTACTATAGTCACACACTCGGCAAAGACGAAGACAATTTGTCACTACGCTATCTCTACGAGGCATTAGCGCTGGCAGTTCGCGATCGCTTGCTGGAGCGCTGGAAAGCAACGGTAAAGAGCCACGACAACAGCAACACCAAGCGCGTCTACTATCTCTCGCTGGAATTTCTGATGGGCCGCACACTGGCAAACGCGGTGCTAAACCTTGAGCTGGAAGAGCCGGTCGAGAAATTGCTGCACCACTATGGCTGCGCCACCGAAGAGATCGCTGCGCAGGAGCATGACGCGGGCCTTGGTAATGGCGGCTTGGGACGATTGGCCGCGTGCTTTCTCGACAGCTGCGCCAGCCTGCAGCTGCCCGTTATGGGCTACGGCATTCGCTACGAATACGGCATGTTTCACCAGCGCATAGAAGGTGGGCAACAGGTAGAATGCCCGGATAATTGGCTACGCGACGGCAACCCCTGGGAACTGGAGCGCGCCGACGACACCCGCCGCATTAAGTTTTACGGCCACGTTGAACACGCAGAAGACGGCAACGGCGCGGCACGTTGGATAACAACTCAGGACGTGTTGGCTGTACCTTACGACACGCCAGTACCTGGCTACCGTAACGGCACGGTCAACACTTTGCGCTTGTGGAAAGCCGCCGCGACCGATGAGTTTGATCTCAATGAATTTAACGCCGGCAGTTATCCTGAATCAGTAGCCGCAAAAAACAGCGCCGAGCATATCACCATGGTGTTGTACCCCAACGACGCCAGTGAAAACGGCAAGGAATTGCGTCTCAGGCAACAGTATTTTCTGGCGTCAGCAAGCCTGCAGGATGTGCTGATTCGCTGGGTAGACGATCACGGCGAAGACTTTAGCGAGTTTGCCGAAAAGAACTGTTTTCAGCTCAACGACACCCACCCCAGCTGCTCGGTTGCCGAGCTGATGCGCCTGTTGATGGACGAACATCAGCTTGGCTGGGACGCCGCCTGGGGCATCACGCGGCAAACCATGGCTTATACCAATCACACCTTGCTGCCCGAAGCGCTGGAAAGGTGGCCGGTACGCACGTTCGAACATATGCTGCCACGGCTAATGGATATCATTTATAGAATCAACGAACAGCTGCTCACTGACGTCGCCGAGCGGTGGCCCGGCGACGATGAGCGGCGGCGTGATATGTCATTGATCGAAGAGGGCGACGACCCGCATATTCGCATGGCCTATCTCGCTATCGTCGGCAGTTTCTCCGTCAACGGCGTGGCGGCGCTGCACACGCGTTTGCTGCAAGCCAACCTGTTTCGTAACTTTTATGAGCTCTCGCCGGAAAAGTTTAACAACAAAACTAACGGTGTAACACAGCGGCGCTGGCTGGCGCACTGCAATCCGGGTTTAGGCCAACTGATTTCAGACACTATCGGCGACGGTTGGCAAACTGACCTGCAGCGCCTCGAACAGCTGCGCCCTTATGCCGACGACGCCGCGTTTCGCGAGCGCTGGCGCGACATCAAGTACGCCAATAAGCAGAAGCTGGCGACCTTTGTCGAGCGGGAAGCCGGGGAGGTATGCAATCCCGCGGCGCTATTCGACGTGCAGGTGAAACGCATTCACGAATACAAGCGTCAGCTGTTGAATGTGTTGCACGTCATCCACCTCTATGATCGCCTGTGTCGCGGCGACGCCAGTGGCATCGTGCCGCGCGTAGTCTTAATAGGCGGTAAGGCGGCACCCGGCTACGTATTGGCGAAGCTGATTATTAAACTGGTAAATAATGTTGCCCAAGTAGTCAACGCCGATAACGCAACCAATAATGTGCTGAAGCTGGTTTTTCTGCCGGACTATCGCGTCACGGCAATGGAGGTTATTTGTCCTGCTACTGAATTGTCCGAGCAAATATCCACCGCCGGCAAGGAGGCTTCGGGTACCGGCAATATGAAGTTCATGATGAATGGTGCGTTGACCATCGGCACGCTGGACGGCGCGAATATAGAAATTCGCGAGCAGGCTGGAGAAGAGAACTTCTTCCTGTTCGGGCTGGATACGCCAGCCGTTGCGGAAACGCTGCAAAACTATTCGCCGGGAGAAATTATTGAGGCAGATGAAGATTTCACTCGCGTGATGGCGCTGCTGGAAGACGGCCACTTTTGCGCTAACGAACCGGGTATTTTTAACCCTATCATCGACGCGATTCGCAATCCGCACGACCAGTGGGTAGTGGCGGCAGATTTTCGCAGTTACGTGGATGCCCAACAGCGCGTGGATGTAGCGTACCAGGACCAGGAGCACTGGACCCGCATGAGCATTCTCAACACCGCAACCAGCGGCTGGTTTTCCAGCGACCGCACCATTAGCCAGTATGCAGAGGAAATATGGGGCCTGCCAGTTAAGACGCAGGCTTGAAGTAAAAATGCGCAACAGCCCACTGACCAGCAACAGTCCATCGCAGCAGCACCGCCGGAGGCGTTATGTCCAACGAACAGCACCGTCATATTAGTAAGCTCACCAAGGATACCTTTGCGCTTATTTTGGCCGGCGGCAAGGGCTCGCGCCTGCACGAACTCACCGACTGGCGTGCCAAGCCCGCCGTGTATTTTGGCGGCAAATTCAGAATCATCGATTTTCCGCTGTCGAACTGCGTCAATTCCGGCATACGCCGCATCGCGATACTGACCCAGTACAAGGCCCACTCGCTTATTCGACACACGGTGGCAGGGTGGTCCAACTTTCGCGGCGAGCTGGGCGAGTTTGTAGAGGTGTGGCCGGCGTCGCAGCGCACTTCGGAGGGCTGGTATATGGGCACTGCCGACGCCATCTATCAAAATCTGGATGTGATTCGCGAGCAGAAATCCAGTTACCTGTTGGTGCTGTCGGGCGATCATATTTACAAAATGGACTACGGCGAGATGCTGGCAGCGCATGTGGCGAATAACGCCGATATGACGGTCTCCTGCCTGGAAGTGCCGATAGACGAAGCGGCTAACGCTTTTGGTGTGATGACCGTCGATGATAGCCGTCGCGTCGTGCGCTTCGATGAAAAACCCGCCCAGCCGACGCCGCTACCCGGTAACCCGAACCTGGCGCTAGCCTCAATGGGCAACTATATTTTCAATACCGATTTCCTGTTCGAGCAGTTGATCAAGGATGCCGACAACCCGGCTTCGGGTCGCGATTTTGGCAACGATATTATTCCTTCAATTATCGATAAATACCGAGTGTTCGCCTACCCTTTTCGCGACCCGACAACGAACGAACGCGCCTATTGGCGCGATGTCGGCACGCTGGACGCTTTCTGGGAGGCCAATATGGAATTGGTTTCGGTGTCGCCGGAGTTAAACCTATACGATCAGGTGTGGCCAATTCTCACCGCGCAAGCGCAGTTGCCGCCGGCAAAATTTGTGTTTAACGATAAAGATCGTCGCGGTGTAGCCACCGACTCCATGGTGTCTGGCGGCTGTGTCATTTCGGGTGCGAGCTTGAATCGTTCCCTGCTTTTTTCAGGCGTCAACGTGCACTCCTACAGCACGATCGAAGATACGGTAGTGCTGCCGCAGGTAGACATTGGGCAGCACTGTAAAATTCGCAAGGCGATTATCGACCGCGGCTGCCATATTCCTGCTGGCACTGAAATTGGTATCGACCCCGAAAAAGACAAAGCCCGTGGCTTTCGCCGCACGGAAAACGGTGTGGTTCTGGTCACGCCAGATATGTTAGGGCAACAGCTGCATCACACACGATAGGTACGCTATGGATATCAAGACCGTTGACACAACCCCTTTCGAAGGTCAAAAGCCAGGCACCTCCGGTTTGCGCAAGAAAGTCAGTGAATTTCGGCAACCGCACTATCTTGAAAATTTCGTGCAATCCATTTTCGCCAGCCTGAAGGGCTACGCCGGCGAAACGTTGGTGGTGGGTGGCGATGGTCGCTACCATAACCTGGACGCAACCCAGTGCATTATTAAAATGGCGGCGGCCAATGGTTTTGGGCGCATATTGGTGGGGCAGGGAGCGCTGCTGTCAACTCCCGCTGTGTCAGCCGTTATTCGCAAGCACGGTGCCTTTGGTGGCATTGTACTGTCGGCCAGCCATAACCCGGGCGGGCCCGACGGTGACTTTGGCATTAAGTACAACATTGCCAATGGCGGCCCGGCGCCGGAGCGGGTCACTGACGCCATTTACGCGCATTCACGGCAAGTCACCGCTTACAAAATTATCGAGCATGCGGATATTGATCTGCAGCAGACGGGCATTCACCCACTGGGCGACGCCAGCGTAGAAGTGATCGACCCGGTTGCCGACTATGCAGAACTAATGCAAAGCCTATTCGACTTCGACAAGATTGGCGCGTTGTTGAGCTCCGGTAAATTTCGCATGCGCTTCGATGCCATGCACGCGATCACCGGCCCCTACGCCAAGGCGATTCTCGTAGACCAGCTGGGAGCACCGGCCGATACGGTCGTGCGCGGCGAACCGCTGGAGGATTTTGGTGGAGCGCATCCTGACCCTAATCTAGTGCACGCAAAGGAGTTAGTGGATGCGATGAGCGGCGCTGATGCGCTGGATTTTGGCGCCGCCTCCGACGGCGATGGCGACCGCAACATGATTCTCGGTGCTAACTTTTACGTCAACCCGTGCGACAGCCTCGCAGTGATGGCCGCCAACGCTGA